>JGI26531J51214_10002619_pt1 | contig 11838 bp, 9 predicted proteins | sample ThiBiot_500_biof_2_FD_51214 | JGI IMG/M metagenome (IMG submission 51214)
GACAAACAACATTCCCAACGATACATTGAAATTCTTGATCTTCTATCCAAAGATCTTCCCTCGACTCTGTTTGTTCACGGCGTGTCATCAGTAACATGTACACATTTGTAATTTTGATTATCTTCGATACGTAATCAGCATTGTTCATAAGTGTGTTTGTGTTGTCAATGATCAAACCTCGATGTTTTCGCGCCTTGTTATCATGTGATAACGAGAGTTGACAGCTCGAGAATATCTTCGTTTTTTTCTGTTGAATTATAAAATCAAGATTTATGTGCGTTACTATTTTGAGTCTCGAAGATCGATCATCGAGCACATGCGGGATTTCTGATCGATTAGGTGATTTCGTTTTGTCGTGCCAAATGTGACTTATGTCTCGATCGCGCAATCACACCCCGCGAGAGTCGCTCTTCTCGTTGCCGAAAGCCATACATCGTTCATATTTGACAAGTTCCTCAATTTTCTCTGTCGACCATCAGAATCGTCTCCAAGGAATTCACACTCGATATACATTGTCGCACGCAATGATTGCGATTTAATTTCCGATCAATGCACTCATGAGATGACACATTTGCTTTCTCTCTACTTACTCTGCAAAAGAAAACATCTCCCCGCTTTTTTTTTTCGATAGATTATTTTTACATGTCAAATGTTTTCTGTCAGTTCATTTAGTTGAGAATCGAGATTGACTGGTTTGTTTGTTCAAACAATGTGTCTAATTGATCGTCATCTCCAGGTTTTTCTCGCCATTCTATATATACATATACATACACATATTGTATCTGTACTCATATCGAGTATCCATCGCAGCAGAAAGCGTCCGATGTTTGACCTATATCTTGGTCATCCCGACAATATCAATCAGAGAGACGTTCTGCTGTTTGGCCATCGTCCCATTTTGTTGTTGCTCTGACCGTCCCTATCTCTGTCTATTGTTTTTGCCCTGACGGATGATGAGCATTTACAGAAAAAGAAGAAGAAAACGATGAAGACATCCTCGAGCGAACGAGCGAGAACGGATAGATAACGACGCGACCATCATTCGTCGTTTCCCCTTTTCAAGAACAATTATTTGAAGATGCCTATCGAACGAAGAGAGAACACGAGAGATGTGAACAATCTGGCGGCGGGCGACCGATGCCCGAGCAACAAAAACAAAACACAAGAGAGGAAGCGAGACTGTCACTGCTAATCACGCGTCGATGATGTACAACAACAACAACAGAACACCTTTTCTCTCTTATTTTTTTCTCTTCTTTTTTTTCTCCTTCTCTGTATTTCTCTATCTATTTCTCTAGTTCACATTTGCGCAGTAGTTGACCATAGGTCAATCAGAGACAAAGACATACTACAAGAATTACTTCGTTGAACTAGACAATGGTTGGTTATATGATAACAAAAGCTAAAACTATGGTAAGATATTTTCGATTCTCTCGTATTTCATTCGTTAAAAATACGACAGATGACACTTGTCCCATTGGGTGACAGGATCGACTAATGAGATTTGTATGCGACAAAATGACATTTATTAATACTCCGACGATAGAAATAGATTCGACAAGGTGATAAATCAAGTTTCGACAACGTTACACTCAAAATCGTTTGTCGACTTCGAGAACAAGACAACATTAGAGATGAAAAGTGACATTGATCGGAAGTTGTTTGTGGGAGATTGAGAATGATGGTAACGATGAAATAAAGAGCAGAGCAGCTTTTCTTTTCTCGTCCTTTGGTGTAACACACTACTATCGTGCGCGCGCAAGAACGAGAGGGAGAGAGCCCATCATGGCAATTTGTCATTTTTGACGTGCTTATCACTAAATTCATTTTTACGCAGCGCAAGCACGTACATATGCGCATAGGCATCGACATAAAAAAAAAGGAGAAGAGCAAAAATCATGGCCTACAAGGAAAAGAATATGATTGAGGGTCAGAACAAGCGATTGAGCGCACCATGGCAGCACACACACACACAAGTGTGAGAAGACGATCCGTCAGCAAATCTGTCTGTCTCATTAGAAAGCTAGTGTCATCCGTGACCACCCGTTGGTCATTCGTTCTTTCTCACTCACTAGTAGTTCATTAGATTTCTCTCATATTGTTGTTCTAATCGTCGACACATGTTTTCGCATGTCGATGCTAAGGCTCGATTGTGATCAATCAAAATCTGAACATCGTGTATTTTCTCGAATACAAACGATGACACTGTTATCTTGAATGTGTGAGATGAGATGAGACAGACACCTGTGTGAATCGATTCCAAATTCTTCTTTCTTTCTTTTTCTTCGTTCTTGTCTGTTTTCGATTAAGTCAAAAGACGAATGAGGCACAAGTGTGTAGCTTATTCATCGCGACCGATAAGACATGCTGCGTCTTCTTTTTCGTTTTTTATTATTGCCTTTTTACAACAATGATTTTTCTTGTTTTTTAAATGACACTGCGTGCCTTTTTTCTTTTTCCTTTTCTTGTCTCTTGCTAATTCAAAGTTAATGTCTTTGCTCATCAAACGAAAATGTATCTGTTTGTGCATCTCAAATTTCTCAGAATGAAAAGAAACCCTGATGTGATGAAAAGCACAATGTGTGTGTTTATGTCATCACCAGAAGCATCAGCAGCCGTACGAAAATTTTTCCACTGATAAGCACGATGTCTGTATGCGCGAACGAAACACACAAACTTGATGAGAAGAGAGAAAAGAGCGAGAGAGAGAGAGAAATCGAGAGAAAGAGAAAGAGTCATAAAAAGAAAAGTGTGAGTGTCGAATGTGATGTGACCAATCGAAATGGCTCGATGCTGCATTGTCATTCGTCGTCTTAATCGAAAAAAAGAAGAGCAAAAGAGAAAAGATAGAAGACGAAGAAAAAAAACGAGAAAGAGAGAGAGAAGTTTGTCGTGCGTGCTTGTATGTTTGTGACTGTCACATTAGTTCGTCGCACACACCATCGAAATTGAAAAGAAAATGAAGGTAGTTGTAACAACGGTGTAAGGCCATAGACAGAAAAAAAACACAGAAACTCAATGATCTCATCGAAGTCAATTGCTATCATGTTTTATTTATTTTTAGACGGTATTAAAGTGTAACATTGCAGATTGTCAATGTGAACAGTTCTTTCCGGGCAATAGTTGCAATCTATCAGTACGTTCATGTGACGAATGTAAACATAGTTTTGTCAATCATAGTAAGTTGAAATTGTCGTTGGAATTGAATTTCGATATTTTTCTTTTGTTTTGTTTTTCAGTTATTAATTTGAATGAATTAGATACGGATGAAATCGTTAAACATTTGACTGCTGAACATATTTATGAATTATGCACACTTTGTTTATATGGTACAACGGTTTTAAGTCCACGTATTAAAATTTTACTCGATCGAATCTTAGATACATTAACTCAAGCTGAACGAGAGAATATCTTAAAATCTTTGAAATGGTCTATTGATGATTACGAAAAATCTTATATAGAACATGTACGTATTCGTCGCTTTTTTGTGTTGTTGTTCTTTCGAAAAATGCAGACACGTTGTACCAGAATGAACACCATCATCAGTTCTTTTTCTTCGATTGACCGAAAGGAATCAATCTTCTTCACATTTTTTTGTTTGTGTGTGTTTCTCATTGACTAATGTGAACTCAATTACGAAGAGATGAAATTCGATACTTCTCCGTGTCAATGAACCGGATAATTTTCCACGAAATCAATCTCATCAAACTGAGTTCTCTCAATCTTCTTCTTCTTCTTCTTTTTTTTTCTGGGATTTGTCAATTCTACTGTTGAGGGTGTTCTCCCACGTGTCCCTCATGATAGAAACCAGAATGCGATAAGTGTAATCATGAATGATGCACCGACATGGCGAATGTCATGCAATCGATTGATCTGATGTGTATTTCATCGTATTTATTATATACTTGTCGATGAGCTGTTCTATTTGACTACCGACACCTTCAAATAGAACACAACACAAGTGTCAAGTGTCGACGATGTAACATCGAACTTTTTCTTCTCCTCCTTTGTATAACGAATAGATATATAAATATATATATACATTTCAAATTATCATTCGATTGTAAATTGTTTCTTATAGAATTTCAATAATTCGTCATCAAATTTCAATTTAATCATGCCTTCATCCGATGAAGAAGATCAATATTTATTGCCCCAATTTCTCCGTTTCGAATCAACCCGTTTACTTGCCCAATATTTCCTCCAAGTAGCTCAACAACAACAACGTATCTCTCCACATTGTCCATCATCAAATGGTCGTTCACCTTCGCCATCGGCCACCGAATCCAAGCCGACAAATTTCCCGTCAGCCGGCCTCTCATTACCACCGCCAGCTCCTCCAACAATCTCAGCCGTTGCTGCAGCTACAGCCGCCGCCGCATCCAATGCTCTACTTCGTCCACCAGCTCCGTTTTCGTTTCCAACAGCTTGGCCATCGACTGATATGCAAATGATGAACTTTCTCATGGCACAATTGTCAAATCCTCTCATGATGAACTACGATTTTCGTCGAATTGGAAACAATCTTTTGCCAGCCGCTGCTGCTGCGGCCGCTGCGGCTGCAGCTGCGTCATCGAATTCGATTCCATCGATGAAAGAAGAATCCAACGGCAAACATTACGATGTGCCCGAGATCAACAACAACGAAATCGAACGTAAATCTTCGAACAAACGTAAACGTCTCTGTTCGCCATTGAATCTCTCGACAACATCACGTTCGCCAACCGATCAACCGGCATCAACCGAATCTATGACTCGCATATCCGATAGTTCATTATCATCAACTGGCAGTTTAACAAACAACAACAATAACAACAATCCAAATGCTTTGAATCTGAACAATCCATCATCATCATCGTCACGAAAACGTCTTTCATTAAGCGAACAACGCATTCTCGTCAGTCCACATGGCAAAAAACGTGTTCAGTGTAATGTCTGCATGAAAACATTCTGCGACAAAGGTGCACTTAAAATCCATTTTTCGGCTGTACATCTACGCGAAATGCATCGTTGTACAACACCGGGATGTACGATGATGTTCTCATCGCGTCGTTCACGAAATCGTCATTCAGCCAATCCAAATCCGAAATTACATTTGCCAAGACCGAACGCCATGTCTCATCGGTATCACACAACGGGTCCGATTATTTCCGATGGTAAACATCAATCTCAAGTTAATTTATATCTAGACGATGAAGATGATAACATCTCATCGAATATTTCGTCGTCAATCGACGATCAACACGAAGATGATCAAGCTGAAGAAGAACTTGTATCATAGAAAATCAAATTCAATAAACAATTCGTTTCTTTTTTTTCTCGTTCCATTTACATTTCCAAGTTCTCTCTCTCTCGCTCTCTCGTCGCTCTTTTTCGTTTTCTTTTTCTTTGGGCTTGTATTGTTGTCTTCTTTGTTCGTTTTTTTTTCGCCACTTTACTTCGAAATATATATATAAATATATAAATATATGAATATAAACACCAGCCTTCGAATTTTTCCCATATCAACGGATGATCGTTGACAGGAATGACTAAGAGAGAGATTAATTGAAGTATGTTTGTCAACGCTTTCGGCCTAGGACATAACCTGCCGTTATGATTCCCATCGCATTGACCCTTGTCGAATAGTTCCATGCGATCATTGTCTTATCATTCCGATTGTTCATCAAAATAAATGAGCAAACAACACACACATACGCATCGTTGTCTGTTCTAATGACAATCGGTTTGACCTTAAAGATTGATTGGTTCGAGTAGGAATATATCTCTTTTTCTTTTTGCTTTTCTTTTTAACGTGTTTCGTCACTGTGTTGAAAAACGATCTCAGTTGATATCATTGTGCCGTGTGATTTTTAATGAATTGATTGACTCGCGCGTGTGTGCCTATGCGATCGAGTGACGACGTCGGTCGTTCTTCTTCTTCTTCGTTTTGTTTTATGAGTTGTAGATTTCAACATTTTTGTTCCTTCTCGTTATTAGTTATGGCAAGGATGCGAAACACAACTGAATTACACATATGTCGCGACTTCGATTTCAATTATATAACTCGAAAAAGAAAAGAGAATCAAAAATTGTTCAATTGATTTATTTATAATATGACAATAAAAACGAACGAACGATTTATTCGTCGTAGAAGAGAGGATTTTCTCGTGGATGTTTTAATGTTTTGATTGATTTTGAACGTTTATGAAATCGACTGAGTATCGAATTGAAACCGTACGGATCGTAATCTTCTCGTCGAACGAAATCAGCTCGATCAACGAGAGACATCGGCTCGTAGTCCATCGTTTGAGGAAAAGCGTTGCTCATTGCTTGTGCAAAAATTGCGATGACAATAAAGACGTAAACTAAAAACAAAGATTAAACACAGAGAAAAATATTTGTCTCAACTAACCTAATTGCATTTTGATAGTGTTACGGTTTTCTTCAAATATGATTAAGAAAATGAATTTCATGTCCTGTTATATAGATAAACTTGAAGAAGATCTCTTACGTAGGAAGGGGAAAAGTCGTTTTTTTTGTTTGTTTGAAAATTAAATTCATTTATCAAGTCACTTGACTTTTTTTTGATTAAAAACGAAACAAAAGAAAAGCTTAAATGAGGAAATGTTATCTTATTCTACTTGATTGCAACATTTAAATGAAATACAATGTCGAATAGTGTCATCTATCGATCGGACATGTCCGTTGGTTTTCACCAATGATTATGTGTCATGAAAAAATTAGAAATTGAGTTCACAAATATCTGATCGAAATAAAATGGCATCCAAACGACCGGAACATCAAGGACCACCGGATATCGTACGTGATTTACAAATTTTGAAAATAATCTTCGAAATATTCTCTCGTTCGTTCTAGTTTTATAATGAAGAAGAAGCTCGAAAATATTCGCAAAAGTAAACGATACAAACAATAATTGATGATCTATTTATTTGTTTGCTATTTTCAGTACACATATTATCGATATTCAAACGAAATTATCCGAACGTGCTATTGAATTATTGAATCTACCCGACGAAGAATCATGTTTAGTGCTCGATATTGGGTGAGATTGGGTTATTGTCTTCGAATCTCAATTGAACTACGAGTTTGTTTTTAGTTGTGGTTCGGGTTTGAGTGGAGAAGTACTAACAGATCTCGGTCATCAATGGATTGGACTTGATATTTCACAATCGATGTTAGGTTCGTTGATTTATATTCGATTGAAATCGAACGAAGTCATTTTGTTGTTTAGACGTTGCACAAGAACGTGAAGTCGAAGGGAATCTCGTTTTAGGAGATATCGGCTACGGTATGCCGTTCCGTGCGGGTTCATTTGATGGTGCTATCAGTATCTCAGCTCTACAATGGCTATGCCAAGCAGATAAAAGCTATCATAATCCTGTTAAACGACTCTACAAATTCTTCTCCACACTTTACGCTTGTCTGGTAATTCATCTTGAATAAATCAAAACAAAAAAAACAAAATCTTATTTAGGCTCGTGGTGCTCGAGCAGTACTTCAATTCTATCCGGAAACACCGAATCAAGTATTTCGTATTTGTAATTTCTTTCTTCACAAATCTCTTCTCTCAGGTCGATATGATCACACAACAAGCAATGAAAGCCGGCTTCACTGGTGGTCTCGTCGTTGATTATCCGAATAGTACTCGAGCAAAAAAGTTCGACATTTTATTTCTTTTTCTTTGCTTTTGAATTAATCAGTTTGTTGTTGTTGTTTTTCTCAGAATGTTCCTATGTTTATTCGCTGGCGGACAAGTGCAACAATTACCACAAGGTTTAACGGGCGAAGAAGGCGCCGACGAACGTCCAACGCAAGCTCGATTCGATAAAGAACGGTTAGTTCGTGTCTCTCGAGAGAAGAAAAAACAGAAGCTTCTATTTTTTGTGTTTAGCCAACGATACCGAGATCTTCGCGGTAAATCTGTGAAAAAAAGTCGAACGTGGATTATGGAAAAGAAAGAACGTTGGCGAAACAAAGGCCGGTAAGTTTTTTTTTGTTTTGATTTGAGTAAACCGGATGGAGATATTCGTATTGTTTTTTTTTATTCTAGAGATGTCCGACCCGATTCGAAGTACACGGCGAGAAGACGACCGAAAGCTTTTTGAAAACAATAAAACATTTTTCTGTATTTTTGTTTTGTTTTCGACAGAAAAAAAAAGAGCACATACACGAGAAGAAAAAAAAGAAAAAGAAAAATGGCTTCGAGGTTCTATTGCTAAATCTACCGATGCAAATAAAAGGCTTACTTCCTTTCACACAAAAAAAAGAACGCATATATTGCGATCCAATTAAAATTTTATCTGAGAAAAATTTGTTTAATGAGGTTACACGATAGTTTAACTTAAAAAGATTTATGTAGAATCAACACCACGGTTCCGTTTGTGTTTTTTTTTCTTCAAACAATTATATTAGTTAATAATCTATGATATTTCTCTCTCAATTAATAACGTTATTTGATCTAAAAACTGCTCGTTCAACTTCCGGACACAAGTCTATATATAATGCGATAATTGCATTTCTCGAGATTCTCATGTGACTTTAAAGACAAAGTTCGTTTTCCGCGATATATTAATATTTGATTATTATCACCGATAGACATTATTCATGTTGTTTCTTGAGTCGACGAAGATTTCCTTAGTGTTTTTTTCTTCTTCTTTCTCTAGATTATTCGCACGAATGTTCTATCAAGCAAGTTGTATTCTCATCCTCTTAATTGTTTATTCGTACGCCGTACCGATTGAACAAGATTATTCATCGATTATCAATGACAGAGATTTCACTATTCATTTACAATCGGCATTGATCCTATGTCGAATGCGTGGCCTTTGTAATGACGATGATGAGCGCGTTCAACAAAAACGTTTATCATCAAAATTATTTCACGGCATACCGAAATTTGGTAAACGTGCGTTTTCATCAGCATTTGCCGGCATACCGAAATTCGGCTGAACGAAATTCATAAGTTTACGTTTTCTTTCTTTGCACTTTTCGATTAAATAAATATATGCCCGTATATCAGAAGAATTTGAACAATTGATACTTTGTTGTTAATCATTCGAAAAAAAAAATGATTTCGAGTTGTTATATGAAAAATAGAAGAAATAGAATAGAACAAAGCAGATAGAGACCCCAATAAAGAAGAAGAAGAAAAAGCTAATGAACAGAACAGAAATGAAATGAAAAAGACAAGCCAAAATTGTACACAAAGACAAAGAAAAGCATATCTGACATGAGACTCGTTTGATATGAAAAATTTTTCTCATACACCGAAATTGCTTTGTCCGATCCACGAATTTTCATTCGACGGAAATAATTGTTGATTTTCATGTTTAACTTTATTAAAAAGTGTCGAATGGCCTTGATAGTATTGCGATTGTTGTTGTTGTTGCTGTTGTTGTTGTTGTTGATGGTGATGATGATGTTGATGGTAATCAAATTGTGATGGCAATTGTTTGACGGGAGGCGATGGTGAATAATAATTATTATAGAAATGATGATGAGGATTCGAGGGTTCGTAGGCAAAAAGAAGATTATCTGGTGTGCAACCGTTCGAATAATTACTCGATGGAATAGGCATGGTTTGAGGTGGCGGAGAGGAGAGATCGAGATTCGATTGAGGATGATGGTCGGATGAACAAGCAGCCGCTTCGGAAAGCGTTGGAGATGTTCGACCTGAAATAAATCGTTTTCGAAATAGAAAAAACAAAACAAAACAACGCATAACTTACGACTGTTTTTACTCAAATGTGCAATGTCGATTGTTTTAGGTGATTTATCTTTTTTTGATTTTCGTTTACGTGTTTGAATTCCATCTTTTTTTAATGTCATTGGCCGATTGACCTATAATCGAAAAACTTCTTTTTCTCTCTGTTCACCGAAAAAAAACAACGACAATTTACCCCGTGTAATTTATAATAAAGACCACAAGCATTACAAACACTTTCTCCGCTGGCATTTCGTCGCCATAAAGTTGTATCGGTTGTGCCACAATTCGCACATTGATTGCCAGAACGATGGAGTGTTCCCTAAAAATAATTCCAATGAAATCAAAAACAAAAAATATTAAACAAAAAACGAACGTTTTTTCGTAGATTTCGATCATTTGGATTGACACTTGGCGAATACATCGTTGAATTCGTCGGTAGTTTATGCGTACGCGATGAATAAATGCCACATTTATTACAAAGATTAAACCCACTTCCATCTTTACTCCAACGCGTATTCTGCGACGATGCAGCTGCACCGCAATTGACACATTCAGTTGGCTCATCAAATGAATAACAATAAGCTAGAACACAAAAGATCGTAACAATCAAAAACTGAAAATGAGACTTTGTTTTTTACGATTATATGTATTGACAGGATCGTTTAATTTCGTTGTTGCTGCTTGAGCAAGTAAAAGTGAGTTCATTTTCGTTGAATAACAATTCATATAAAGATCATCGGCATAACGTGAAACAGCCATTGCAGCAACGGAGTACGGTTCCGGCGAGAATAGGTCCGAATTCGTTAGTGCATGTGAACCATTGCCTGCGCTGACAGGTAGAGCAAGAGACGATGTTGATGTCGATGGAATTGGCCATACAGGTGATGAATGATTACTTTCGATTGTTGAACCGTCTTGACCATTGGTGTTCGAGGTTGAATTAGGATTGTTTGTTGATGTCGAAGGATATGTTGAAGATAGACCATCTTCGGGATGATTTCCGTAGATTTGTGGATGCATATTTAATCAAATATCTGGAAGAAGAAGAAGAAAAAAAAACGTATGAATCAATTTGTTTTCTCTCTCGTGCGCTCATTCCTAATCAGTAATTCGACTTGATTTTCAATAGATGAATATATTCTATTCTCTGAATAGCCTTGAGGCTTAAAAATATGATTGCAACAGACTGGTATTACTACTGGTGACTGATAAGAAGGGAGGTCATTCAATATGAATTGGCACATGGCCGAATGTCAGTATTCAAATTGAGATAAGACCAAAAGAATCGAAGAACATCGATTAGCCCGTCAAAATATGAACAAGTCAAGAGAATAGAACCTTCTCGTATGACCTGAGACATACAGTCATTGACATTTGTATTCGATAGGAATAGAAGACTGATTACCTTGATGGATAAAACGAAGAATGATGAAGTGTGTGTGGTGTTTGTGTGGATAATCGGAATCGAACTTATTCGAGTTCTTTTCCTTTCTTTTCCTTTTTTCTTCTTCTTCTCTTTCTTCAACGATGAGAAAAAAGATCTGGCTCGACCTCTCAGCAGCAGTACGCCGATCCGTTATCTTAATTCTAGTAGGAAAAAGAATAAACTGTACAAGTGTGTGTGCGTGTATGCGTATGTCGAGACATTGGCCAAAAAGAAAAGAAGAAACGAGCAGAGAGAGAAAATTAATCGATATATATCGACCAATGAAAGATTTCTTTGCCAAATTTCTCTTTCGATTGGCCGACAAAACGAACGAGAAAAAGAGAAAAAAAGAAAACTATCATAATATGTGCTCGTCTATACATGCTCTTGAGAAAGATCAAATAGAAACGATGTGCGTTTGTGCATGTGAGAAAAAAAAAGCAATAACGGGGGCAGTAGTGAAGGTGCTGCTCGTGGAAGAAGCAAAATCAACGAAAGTGCTAGTAGATAAGAAGCACGGAGAAATAAAACGTCGATGCACATTTTGAGACAAAATAATGATGTGCCTCTCGGGCGCTATGCTCGAGCAAGAACGAACTACGAGGTAGAGATGTGAGTAAAAATCTTCCGAGAGTTAATAGAAGAAAACAAAAACGTGAAAGCTCTTGTCTTACTATCAATTATTATCGACAATTTTCTCACC
>JGI26531J51214_10002637_pt1 | contig 11788 bp, 9 predicted proteins | sample ThiBiot_500_biof_2_FD_51214 | JGI IMG/M metagenome (IMG submission 51214)
CTTCAATTCCCATTCGATTATTCGAGAGGTTGAGTGTGGTGAGCGTCTGCAATTAATTGGAAATATGGCTGATGAAAATAAAGAAATTAAATATTTATCTAACTTGATTTATCTCTAAGGCTTGACTAATTGCTTGTACACCTGCATCTCCAATTAGATTATTCGAGAGGTTGAGTGTGGTGAGCGTCTGCGATTAATTAAAAATATGGCTGATCGAGATGACGAAATAAAATATTTATCTAACTTGATTTATCTTTAAGGCTTGACTAATTGCTTGTGCACCTCCAGCTCCGATTTCATTTCCGCCGAGATTCAGTGCTGTGAGTGTCTGTGTTAAATAGGAAAGATGACTGGCGAAGATAAAGAAATAAAATATTTATCTCACCTGATTTATCTTTAAGGCTTGACCAATTGCTCGTGCACCTTCAGCTTCTATTTGATTTTCGCCGAGGTCGAGTGTGATGAGTGTCTGAAATTAATAGGAAAAATAGCTGATGAAAATAAAGGAATTAAATATATATCTAACTTGATTTATCTCTAAGGCTTGACCAATTACGCGTGCAAGGTCAGCTTTGATTCGATTGCGTTTGAGATCGAGTGTGGTGAGTGTCTATGCACAAGAGAGAGTGGATGAACTGCGCAAAATGATGATATTAAATTCGTGAATACATAAGTTTCGTAGCATTATATTGTTGATATGTGATGATATTAGTTAAATTTACTTGGAATGGTTGATAAGAATTGAGAATAGCGTTGAGTCGACGGCTCACATTGGCTGTAGACATGAATAGTTGTTGTGGTGTCAGATGATCGAATATGCCATAGATTATGTTGATGGGAAGTACATGAAGTGATAACGGCATGTTTCTTCGAATCTGAAATAATATTTGTTATAAAAATGAGTAGAGATGGTTATTGTTTGTGAATTCGTAATAAGCAAAGAATTTCTTGGTGGGAAAAATTGAATGAAATGACATAAGGTATTTGATATGATGAAATGGATGAGTGTTATATTCGATGATAGTGAACTCGAGATTTTATACGATGAAACTTGAAAAAATCGATATATCGAGGTCAAACTGAGTGAGAAGATTTTGTTTTGTTCATATTACGCACACATAGATGAATCTTCTGCACAAAAGATTATTGTTAGTTTTGTTTTGGTTTATTAATTGTTAATGACCTGAAAGTTTGTTGATTTGGTTGTGTTGAAGTGGCAGAGTAAAATGTATGATGAATGATGAAATACTAGAAAGAAAAGAAGAAGAATCAATGAAGCATATAGTAGACGAGCAGTGAAACGATTGTGATTCGTTGGAATGGTATTAGCTGGATGAAGCATACAGAGTATGGTTGTTAGTTTTGTGATGTCGTCTTTTTCAATGTATTTTATAATAGAAAACGTCGGGTTAGGAAACAGCAAAGTAAAATATTGGGGACCATCATTATAGGCAAGTTTCAGAAGTATTTTCTGCATGAACTGTATATGGCGAGAAACTATCACAGACTTTTCAAATCTCAAGGAAAACATCATCGAATCTCGTCTGTATTTCCGTCACAATGAATTCATTGTTCGTGTAAAAATTTATAGTTCGACTAGATGTAAGCACATCTTGATTTGTCAACCTACGTTCATTAAATTTAATTATAAAGCAAAATAAAAGTATACGAGCAGATCGAATGATGCGTGACGTCGAAAGACCTTCAACAAAATGTGTGTGTATGTGCACATGTGCTTGTTTGTTTTTTATAAGACATACGTATATCATTAAACGAAAGGTGTTTGACATATATTAAAATGGGCAAATGTGTTTCGAAAAATACTATTGAAGATGAAATCGAAACAGTTGAAACTTCTCATCTTATTCAAGATTTTACACTTGTGTGGCTAGATGCAAAAATCGATGAAAAACATGCCGATTTTCGACATTCATTGATACAACTTCGACGAATTGTGAATACAGTTCATACATTTACAGATTTACAGCAATGTTTAAAATATCTTTATGAAACAAAATATGAAAAATTTATTTTGATTCTTTCGGGTGTATTGGTTCAATCGACTATGTCAATCATTCATGATTTTCCTCAACTTGATTCGATTTATATTTATTGTAAAAATCAATCTAAATATCAACAATGGGCATCAGTTTTAACTAAAATTAAAGGTGTTTTTACTCGAATCGAAGATATTTGTACGGCAATAAAAACCGATGCTCAAGAGTACAATGAAGATTCACTTCAAATCAATGTTACAAGCAAAGATTTGAATTGTTTAGACGCTTCATTTATGTACACACAATTACTCAAAGAAATTCTTTTCGAAATCGATTATGACGATGATAATGCAAAACGCGAACTTGTCGAATTTTGTCGAAAACAATTTCAAAAAAATCCTAAGGAATTACAAATTATCGATGAATTCGAACAAGATTATCATATTCATACACCGATTTGGTGGTATACACGTGAATGTTTTACTTATCAATTATTGAATCGAGCACTACGTATACAAGACGTGGAAGTTATTATAAAAATGGGCTTTTTCTTACGTGATGTTCATCGACATTTACAAGAATTACATTCGAAACTCGATCGAAATCAATTGATTACTGTTTATCGAGGTAAAACAATGTCGAATGATGAATTCAACGAAATTCGAACGAAAGAAAATGGTTTGTTAGCTTTCAATACATTTCTATCGACAAGTGTCAACGAACAAGTTTCATTACAATTTGCAAAGAAATCATTGACCAAACCGAATACAGTTGCTGTACTTTTTCAGATGACTATCGATCCATCGATATCATCGACACCATTCGCTCCAATCAGTTCAGTTAGTGCAATACCAAACGAAGAAGAAATTCTCTTTTCGATGCATACTGTCTTTCGAATTGGTCGAATAACAGAAATTCAAGAGCGAATTTGGCGCGTTGATTTAACATTAACAAGTGACGATGATGAAGATCTCAAACAATTGACTGAATATATGCGACAAAAATCTGTAGATTCAACAAAATGGGAGCAATTAGGCCAATTGCTGATTATTATGGGAAATTTTAATAAAGCTGAAGAAATCTATAGATTTTTATTACAAGAAACATTTAAGAACGATGAAAAAACACAATGTTCTCTCTATTATCATCTTGGAGATGTTAAAAACCATCAAGGTGAACATGTTGAAGCATTAAAATACTATCAAAAATCACTTGAACTTCGACAGAATCATTCGGATTTAAAATCAGTCGATCTTATGAATAATTACAGTGGTATTGGTGCTGTTTATGGAACACTTAGAAACTATTCGACAGCATTAGAATTTCATCAAAAAGCACTTGAAATTGCCGAGAAACTTCCTCCACAAGATCAAGTTTATTCCGCTGAAATTTGTCAAAAAATTGCTGCACTATATACATATATGGGAAATAGTGAAAAATCCGCTGAATTCTATCGCAAATCATTGGATATTTGTCTTCAACCTTTGTCATCTAATCCAACAACGACGGACAATAGTGCCATGCAAAACTATCAAATCATGCCATTTTATTTTAAATCAATTTTAGCCTATCAAAAAATTTTGGAACATCAACAAAAAATACTTCCACCGAATCATCCGGATCTCGCTTGTATTTACAATAGTTTAGGTCTATTACATAGTCAGGCAGCAGTCAATTCAAGTGCATTGGATTGTTTTCAAAAAGAATTAAAAATCAAAGAACGATCACTCTCACCAAATCATCCCGATTTCGCTGTTGTCTATAATAATCTTGCAATGACATATTCGAAATTGAATGATTTAGGGACAGCACTTGAATACTATCAGAAAGCATTGAATATCTACTCGAAATCACTTCCATCGAATCATTTAGATGTCGCAACAGCTCATAATAATATTGGCCTATTGTATGTTGAAATGGGACAAAGTACAGAAGCACTCGAACATTTGGAAAAAGCACTTCGTATCAAAGAAGTACAATTACCTGCAAATCATGAAGAGATATTTACTGTTTGTGCAAATCTCGGTTTGATGTATTGGCATATGGGAGATCTTGTTAAATCATTGGAATATTATGAACGTGTTGTAGATGTTGGAACACATGCACATTTAGAATATCATCCAGCATTGGCTAGTGCTTTTAATGCTGTGGGTCTACTTTGTTTTCAATTAGGAAATCATTCAAAATCATTGGAAAATTTCGAAAAAGCACTTGAATTGAAGAAAACATTTCTTCCCGATGATCATCCTGATTTAGCTAATATGTATAATCATATTGGACTAGTATATTTTACAATGGGAAATTATTCAAAAGCACTTGAATGCTATAAATATGCTGTCGACATTGGACAACATTGTTTTCCGCAAGATCATCCTGTTTTACAAACATATCAATTCTATCTTGCTGAAGTCGAAAAACGATGCGATGCAACTTAATTTTTTTATTGAAATTATTTGTATTCGATCCAATCATATGTAAATAAAATCAAAAAAAGAAGAAAGGAATAGATAAATATTGAAGTATCAGCTGGAACAAATAATTAAAATAATATATTTCATCACCCTGAAAGAGAATACAATGCATATTCAATTAATAAAAAGTAAAAGTTGTATACCTTCGATTGGAGCACATTCGAACTCTCCGTTTGGCTCATAGCCTGTGTCACAAGCACATATACCGTTTAAACAGATTGCATTGTTAACAAGTCCTTGACAATTCGTATCCGCTTCGCATGAACCTCCGATGACACTATCATAGATTAGATCCGTTGTTGTCGTAGAACTTGAAGTGCTTTCACCTGGAATGCAAGTAAAGAGTCCATCAGGAATATAACCTGTTTGACACGCACATATATTGTCTAAACAGATTGCATTGCTAACAAGTCCTTGACAATTTGTATCCGATTCACAAGAACCACCGATCACACTGTCGTAGATAATAGTTGTTGGCGTTGTAGGAGTTGGCGTAGGAGTTTCCCATTGGATACATAAATCAAGTCCGACAGGAATAAAATCTGCTTCACAAGAACATATGTTATTGAGACAAACTGCGTTAACAATCAGTCCTTGACAGTTTGTATCTGATTCACACGGGCCACCGAGTACACTATCATAGACAATACTCGATGTTGATGTTGTTGTTTCATTTGGAATACAATGATATTTGTCTTGTTGAATGTATCCTGCTTGACAAGCACATTTACCATTCAAACATAGTGTATTCTTTACACGATTTTGACAAGTAGAATTTCGTTGACAAGATTTACCGATTGCACCGCGACAAGAAGCAGTCGCAGTAGTTGAATCAATAGTTATTTGTGTTATTAAAAGTAACAAAATGAACAACATTTTCAAATCTAAATATACGTACAGAGAAAAAAAACTGATCTTACTCCCTCTTAACATCATTACTTTCTTTTCGTTTTCTTTCGTATACAAAAAAAACATTCACATGCATATATAGTGTGTCTCTCTGTGACGTATGCATGCACATTTTTTTCTCGATTAGTATAAAATATGAAAGAACGAAATATAATTATGATGCATTGATAAGTCACAGTGATGAGTCATATATTATTATCGATTAATAGCCTTTTAAACACACTTCACTATACTGAACTGCATCGCTCTCTGCACGTTTGTCAGTTACAAGTATTCGATAACTTGTATATCGAACAGTATTAGAGATAGTTTGAATTTGCCCGCATTGTTGACGACCAGGATCAGTATTCAGTCCTAATGTGCCATTGTAAATTAATGTCCAACTTGATCCACTTGTTAGAGAAGAATTTGATTGATTACTACCTTCCAATGTCGCCATAGTTGGATCACGTTCATTATGATCATTAGCGGTACAAAACTGTAGACCAATAACCAAAAAAGAACCATATTTAGGAGTAAAATAAAAACCTGTATTCAGACCACAGTACGTTGTTTTAGTATCTCCACCACAACAAGTTCCAAAGCTTAAATATTTAGTGTCGGTTCTATTGTCAACAGCCATCTTTGGTGCTTCACCAGATGGATACTTTCCAGGGCTTGAGCCATTCGTAGCCGCAGTACTATCACCGCCTGCTGTTGTATTCCATATACCATAGACGTCTTCATTTGCACTTATCAGAGACACAGGACCTAAGTAAACCAATGAAAAATCGCAGTTACATGGAAAAAAATACTCACGAGGAGATGTTGTTGTCGACGTCGATGTAGTCGATGTTAATGAAGTTGTTGATGTCGTTGTTGTCGTTGTAGTCGACGTTGAGGAAGTTGTTGTTGATGTTGATGAAATTGTCATTGATGTTGATGATGTCGTCGTTGTTGTTGATAGTGTTGTCGATGTTGCTGTTGTGTTAGATGATATTAACCAAAACGGAATTAGTATGACTAGAATTAAACCACTTGCGAGACTACCTAATATTAAGCCGTGGGAAAATGCTGAACAACAGCAGCGAACAAATATTTCATATAGACTACGTCTAAAAATAAAATATCAACATAGTTCTAACGTGATATAGTTACGCCATATTATACTTTTCTCCTTCGTATTTGATAGAATTTTCGTTGATGGATTGATTGAAGTATGAAATTCTCATCATCGTAATCGAACGGTTGACTGTCAAGCCCAATTGTACACGAATCAAATAGAGAAAATACTTGCGATGTTTTATATATGCATTATTATTTCCTGTAATACGTTGGATATATTTATTAAAATATCATGTTTATGGTTTCCTCTATGAAGTCTATTAATGAAGAATATTGAGATAAAACAAAAGCTATTAGTTTAATACGAAAAACAAATTTCTCATACTCAAACAATGAGACACGACTGTTTCTTCTCTCTCAGCAGACAGACATTCAAATATACGTCTTTAGGGTTTCGATCTACAAATGAGGCACATTAGAAAAAAAACATTTCTTTCGAATAGAAGTCGAGATTATTTTATTTTTTTCAGAAATATGTTGTGTTATCTCGTTTAATTTACTATATAATATGGCTAACTTTTCGCATTATATATACACTACTATAAAATAGAAGACTCATAGTAATATATTCAGGAATAAGCCAATAATAGAATCGAAAGAATAGTAGAATTAATTTCGCACCTAGTAAACTCAGTCCCCATAATAAAAGACACATGAATGGTCGATTTATTAGTCGATGAGATTCGAAAATATGCATGTACCATGTAGTCTTGTATACGAAAATAATAGATGAAATTGTATAAAATCCGATGATTGTTGTATCAGAAAACCATGAATAAATGAATGGCGGGCCATAGGATAGGAGCCACGGGAGTAAGAGTGTTATTAACACGAATACAACATACATATGCGAAGAAGCGAATCGACGGTGACTATAAAAGAGGCTACAAGAGATAATTAGAAGACGAAATATTGCCAACACAGGAAAATATACCAGAACAAATGGCAGCTTCTTCCAATTCAGTAAAATAAAATATAAATTAATATATATACGGTAAATATAGCTACGATTTTGTAGATGTACGGGTTCAACCATGTCAGCACCATGTATAGTAGCAAACTTTTGAGAAAATGTTCTTTGATGTTCATACAGTTTCATGATTTCACGGCGAAAATGTTGTGTGGTTAGCCCATTATCATGTTGATCAAAACCTGGTGTTTGGACTGCAACAACAAATCTGTTCATAATACAGTCAGAAAAGTGATCTTTAAATTGTTTTTTCTCAAAATTGTTGTGACATATTGCACATTTAATCGGACGTGGAATGCATACATTTGGTGTTTGTCGATGATAGTCAAAGTTTGTGATTAGTACTAATTCGAAACAGTCGGGACACTGTTGACTACGATATTGACAACTGACCGTTTCATGATGTTCCAATTGATCATATGGAAGAACTTCGGTACAACCGAATGAAGCATTTCGGCAGCGAATATGTAATTCAGACAATAATGATTGAATAGCTGGCGGACATGGATGATCTTGAAATGATTGACATCGAAATGGACATGTATTTTGACCAGCGGAATTTTCCAACCATGTACGAAGACATCTTTCACAAAATATTTGTTGACATGATGCACATGAGCGTGGTTTCCATAGAAGAAATTGACATATTACGCAGAAATATTCGTTAGGAACTGAATTGTTATTAATAATTCGTTCTTGATCAATTCCTTCTTCATGTATGATAGCTGACATGACTGTCGTGAAATAAACAGCACAATAAATGTTTTTTAAAAAAAAGTTTCTTTCTCTTCCGTCGTCAATTGGAAGAAACCAGCAATAAACTCAAGTATGTATATATATTCAAACAGTTTTTTGCCGTTCTCTTCATATCATATATTTGATCAATAAAAGTGATGATTAAGTCACTGTGCAATTATTGAACATTTCGAATTTATAAAAATACTTGTAAAACGCTGTTTGATTAAAAAACAAAAACATATTTTTGTTATTGTTCATTATTAAATTCAACATTTTACAGTAGAAAATTACCAAAATCAACTCTTGAATACATGAGATTTGGCCATTCTGGTTCGGCTTCATTTCGGATAAAATTTTGAAAAATGTAAATCGTTCTCATTTCTGGTAGAGAGAATAACAAACAGTATGTGTACGATCGCATCAAATATATGATCTGATGGTACCAACATTCTTCCATACATTAATCGATGAATAAATCTGTTAATCAGAACAGAAAAAATCTCTATATTGTATATTTGTGTGGGTTTATGTTTTGATACCGAATAGTGAAGAACGAGCAGAACAGAAAAAGAATGTCGGAAAAACTATTTATGTATATCGCTGTATGTGAATATATATATAAAGAAATATGCGGGGATTACCCACAAAAAAACAACTTTATTGTATTGTACTGCTATTCGCATACTGATATATCGTAAGTGTACTTTTTAACATTGTAATAACGATGTTTTATAGAGTCTGAATTTTTGGAGATATTTCAAAAAAGGTAACTATTTTCTAGTTAAACAGAAAAACTTTTGTTTAGGTTAATTCCTATATTGTTTACTATTTTAAATTACATTCTATCGACATAGAGTGAGCATCGTATTGGAAATCTGTATTGAACATCCTTACCTAGTCAAGTTTTAGAAAAATAATTCTGTGAAAGTTAAATCTTTGTTAATTCAAATTGAACTCATCGGAATTAGGATAGTATACCAAAGATTTCTTATTTGAAATGTTTGATTTTTACTTTCATCAAATTTTGTATTCGAATATTTACTGAGACACCAATGATTTGTGTCAAACCAATTATCTTACGAAAACAGAAACAAAAACAATTCTCGAATTTATTTATTTTGAGATTTACAAATAAACGAGAAAATAAAAATACTGAAATGATTCCATTTCGTGACAAAAACATCGAATCAATAGATAAAACTATATCAACACATAACAAAACATATAATCAATCGTCATCAACAACAACAACACATTTATATTACTGATCTACACAATCATCGTATTGTTAAATGGAAATTAGGTGAAAGTAATGGACAAATTATTGCAGGAGGAAATGGTGAAGGAAACAGAATCGACCAATTGAATCAACCAAATGATATGATTGTCGATGAAAATAGCAAATCTTTGATTATTTGTGATTTAGGAAACGCAAGAGTTGTTCGACGGTCTTTAGAAAATCCGAAAGACACACAAATTATCATCAAGAATATTTTATGTGATGGATTAATGATGAATGAAAATGGAGATTTGTTTGTTTCTGATTTTAAGAAACATGAAGTGAAAAGATGGAGAAAAGGTGAAAAAGAAGGAGCAGCTGTTGCAAGTGGAAATGGTCGAGGAAATAAACGCAATCAACTCAATTCTCCAGGATTTCTCTTCATCGATCGAGACGAAACTATTTATGTCTCAGATCGTGATAATCAACGTGTGGCGAAATGGATCAAATCAGTTGATTAATCCAATGGGTTTGTCATTTGATGTTGAAAATAATCTTTATGTAGTCGATTGTGGGAATCGGCGAATTCAACGATTTAGTGTTTAAAAAAAAACTGAACATTTAATTTAATGAAAATCTTCTGTCTTTTTTTTCCTTTAAAAATAAATAATCTTTAACCTGTTTCGATTTTTTGACCTTTGGATCGAACACGAAAAGAATCTCTTCAACAATTTTCCAAATAAACTTTTTGTTCAATTGATTAAGTTCAGTATTTCCTGATTCCCGTTTCTATATTCGATCAAAATGCTTTGAATTTAATATCATGCGATTCCTTGTCTTTCACTCCATTACATTTCAGCGGCTTGATCACCGTTCACTTTACCAGTATTGTACGTATTGTTTTTTTGAAATGAAAATCGAACAAAAAAAGAATCATAAAAATGTAGAAACAAAAGAAGTGTCTTGTTAATAAGATGCATACATTATTCTACTGAAATTGGTAATAGAAACATGAATCGTGTTTCGAACTTACAAAAAAATTCTAAAAATACGAAAAAATCAACTCATGAAAATAGATTTTGGAAAGGAAACTATCGGTTCTGTGCAATCTGGATGCTGATCGGCATATTATTAGGAGGTATACCACTCTCAATACTACTCGCTTTTTATTTGAGTAAGTCAAACAGTTATTTATTTGAATACTCTCATTTTATTTCTTTTAGAAGCATCTCCTAAATCTCAAACAATAACACCAAGTAAATTATAACAATGAATTTTCAATCATCATTTTATTATTTTGTTTTTCTTTGAAAAAAAAACTAGAATCTACACCTACTCTTCGTTGGAATCAAACAGGCATAACTATTGCAGGTGTGTCTGGGAATTCTGGTGTTACTTCTAATAGGTTGAAGAGTCCTGGGGGTTTGAGTATCGATTGGTCTAACACTCTATATATCGCAGATCAAGAAAATAATCGTATTCAAAAATATTTAAAAGGTGCGTTGTTTGGTGAAACAGTAGCGGGCAATGCATCTGGAATACCTGGAATCGAATACAATACTTTAAGAAGTCCTGGTGATCTTAAAGTAGATTTAAACGGTGATATATATGTGGCAGATTCTATGAATCACAGAATTCAATTATGGAAAAGAGGTTCGCTGAATGGAATTACGATTGCAGGCAAAACAGGTATATAATAATTAGAATAATACTTCGATTGATAGTTTTATTTTTAATCAATTTATTGTATTTCTAGGCACGACTGGTAATTCATTGAGCCTACTTAACAGTCCTCGAGGTATTATTCGTCATCCGACATCCGATGGAATCTTTGTAGCTGATTATTACAACAATCGAACATTGTATTATCAAGATGGCGTTCTGAATGGTACCGTTGTAGCTGGAGGAAATGGTGGAGGTGTCAAGAATAATCAACTGAATTATCCTATGGGGATGCATTTCGATATTGAGTCAAATAGTCTTTTGATCACTAATTCCATTACTAACAATGTTGTCAAATGGAGACTTGGTGCTTCAAATTGGGCGCTGCTCACTGGTGATGCTAACGGAACAATAAGCAGCGCTTCGAATGGACTCTTCTATCCAACAGATGTTATATTGGATCCAATGAGTAATATGTATGTCGTTGATGCTGGTAATTATCGAGTTCAACTTTTTCTTGCTGGTGAGACAAATGGCAAGACTATTGCTGGTACTACCGGTGTTCCTGGTAATAACGCATCTCTATTCGGCTTGCCTTATTCAATAGTACTGGACAGTCAACTGAATCTATACGTATCTGACTATCTGAATCATCGAGTACAGAAATTTATACGATATTAAATAAACTATCAATAACTAAAAGAAAATACAACAGTTA
>JGI26531J51214_10002646_pt1 | contig 11769 bp, 13 predicted proteins | sample ThiBiot_500_biof_2_FD_51214 | JGI IMG/M metagenome (IMG submission 51214)
TATATATTTTTTAGGGTAATCTGGTCCTTTGTTAATTAAAATTCTCATAATTTCCATGCGTATATATACATCATGAAAAAATAGAAAGCTTAGTTAACATTGATATGCAAATATGTGTTAACATTTGACAAAAAATAATAATAAATGCTCTTTGAGCAGACAAAACAAAATTTTCCTCGAAGGCATCCGAAATTTGCTACTCGATCAATCAATCTCAACAATTGTCTTCCCACTCATAGCATACAAACTCATTACAAAATATAGCTATCCCTTGAAAAATGAATTAGTTCAGTCAATAAAATAATTATTTGTTAAANTTTTTCATTCCGCATATTAACTTTATATTATATCGTCATTTTAACAATATGAGTTTTCTGCAAGCATAGATAAATATACTTGGGACTAAAACCGTATTCATTTCAATACCAAATTAAACTTCCTAAGTCTTATTTTCTTTTCAAAGATATTTATATAATAATAACAATAGCGTCATAATAAATCAATTCGCGTACATTTTTCTTTCAATGAGAATAAAAAAGGTTACTTTAAAAAAAAAGACGATTAGTATCAAGGTAAATGAAAGTATTCGTTTTACTAAATTTTATGTTGTTTCTCTTCGTGCTTTTCATCCGGCTTCCTTCCTCTATTCTTCCTGTTTGAGACTAGCTTGTACTTTTTAATCGAAAAAACAAAAATAGAGGCACCCGGCTCAGTTAATTCGAACGTTTGTACCAAAGGAAAAATAAACATCCAATGCCTAACATTTGTTCAGTCTTTTAAGAAAAATATATTTCGATACATACTTGATTATTAAAACATAGAAGAACATTCGGTTCCGATTGACAGTGCGTATAATAATTAGGCGGAGCTAGGAGATGCTCACAGCTGTATGCTGGATACAAGTATTGGTTGTCATGATTGNTATCACTATTATCTGGTAATATTAATGATGTGTTACTATGAAAAAACATCGTTGCAAATAATTGTGCTGCTAAATTATGACTATTTCCTATTTTGACTTGAGACAAATTGTTGATAATAATAATGATGATCGTACTACGGATGGGCGAAGTTTGTTGTCTATAAGAAAGAAATATTGCATAAAGAAATGAACAGTACTAATTAAGTAAAAAGCAGAAAAATAAAAGAAGGAGAAGAAAAAAAAAACTAGGAGAAGCACTTAGGATATTATTAAACGTCGCCAACAACTTCGAACATTATATTATTCTTTACTATTTCTTCTGCTCGGAATATATATTTTTCTTTCTCTGAGCTCTCTTTTTGTTCTCGCTAACTAGATTCTATATCAAAAATGTCGTTTTGTTCTTTCTTTTGTGTTCATTTATAAGTAAGGAATTATGTTTCTATTCACTTTTGATCAATTTGCGTTAATAAAATTTAATAACTAATTTAAAATCGTATTGTAAAGGAGCAAAAATCGACATAAGAATCTATTTTCTCGGAAGCTAACATTTTCAATGGGTATGTCGAGTGGAGAATATGACAGTTCTTGATCATATAATTCATCTAATTAGATAATGATTGTCGAAGTTCTGACTTCTGCAAAAAATTCTAGGAGCAAATAAAAGTACAAATGTATGACTTTCATATGTTTCTTCTTCTTCAATCTATCTTCTCAAAAAAACTCAAGCCGGAAATTAGAGTCGAAGAAGAGAAAGAAAAAGAAAATTGCTCGTCATTTTCTTTCAACATTCCATGCGTGATCACTAATAACCTTCGATCAGGTAACAACTGATAGCTCTCAAATGTCTTATTATTAGATTTCCTAGTAGTTATTCAGCTGCGTTTCTGTTGTTGTTGTTGTTGTTGTTGTTGAGATTCTAATAGATTTCTGATTCTTATCGATGATCAAAGCTGCAAAGNTTCATTNAGTTTTCTTTTCTGTTCGTTTTCAGTGGATGTGACTGATTGTCTTATGCGAAGTAAAAACAAGAAAAGATTAAGTCATGCAAGTGAAAACATGTGCTAATGGATGTCGTGCGCTTTTGATTACTTTTTGTCATCTGAGCTTTGTTTTTCGAGTATTACTCTAAGAAAAAAAGACATCTTCAATCTCGATACGCTAGGCATTTTAATCAGGTGATGTGTTGGACTGGAAAAGGAAAAACTCAAGAGTTAATACGACATTCAATGTCTACCGAAGCATAAAACAAAAAAACGAAAGAAACTAGATCGTAAATTCGACATGAATATTATTCAATCGATCGTATTCGGCTTTTTCTTTCGTCCAATGACGTAGGATTTCTACTAGAGATTTAAATGTTGGCCGTTGACACGCTTGAAACGCAAGACACGGTAGAATTAATCGATTGTAGAATTGTTTCGGACATCGTTGTGGTTTTTTGTGTACATAACCATTTTGAACAAGTGTTCGAATCGATATGAAATCTTTTTCATCCGGATATGGATCAGCACCTTTCAACCAAATTTCAATAAGAACAATGCCGAATGACCAAACGTCCGATTGACTTGAATAAGCAGTCGGATCGAAAAGAACTTCAGGAGCTGTCCAACGAACCGGTAATTTCTCTACGCAAGCTTCTTTTCGTCGTTGAAAATCATCTTTATTAACAATAGTCGATAGACCGAAATCAGCAATTTTAATCGTTCGATTTTTTTCATCTAATAAAAGATTTCGACAAGCTAAATCTCGATGAACTCGTGATCGTTGTTCTAAAAATGCCATTCCTCGACATATATCAAATGCAAACGAAACAATCGTTTGCTCACTTAAACCCTTCGAAGATGATTTCAACCATTGTTTTAAATCACCATCTTCCATCAATTCAGTTACCAATAAAGTTTCATTCGTTTGAAAATCTTGTGCAATTCCATAGAGTGCAACAATATAATTATGTCTCAATGTTTTCATTGTTTCAATTTCACGTATGAAACTATTTGTTACTATCTGATTTTGTCGCAACGGATCCAAACGTTTGACCGCCACGGGTATAATTCGATTTCCGTTCTTCCATGATGCACGCCAAACTTCACCGAATTCACCTTTGCCAATACGTTGCTCGAATACGAGATTACGTTTAGGTATATGCCAAAGATCTTCTTCGAAATCGATTTGAAATGGAAGAATTTCTCCGAGTGGAATATGTTGACGAATTGTTTCATGTTGAATTAAATTTTGAAATGATGAAAACGAGAGATGATTTATTTTTGTTTGTTGAGCAAAATAAAATTGATGATTAATCGGATTTATACGGATTAAATAATGCCAATCTTCAGTCTTTCGTTGACTCGATATTTGAGAGATACTGAGAACAAATGCATTCGGCTCATTTTTACTTCGACGTATAAGATAAGCACTGTGAACACTATATTGAAATAAACAACGTTGAATTATACCTCGATCATCAACAGCTAAACGTAAAGGTGTTTGAGAATCGAGATATAAACATTGTCGATGTAATTTCATCTGAGTATTCGTACGTAGATGAAGTACGAGTAGAAAATCTTCGTCAAGTTTTTCAATCAATTCAAATTCATCGCCCACATCATACGCAAACTTAGTCTCTAAGTTCTCTTGAGCATATCGAGCAATATAAATTGGTTTATATAATAGTATGGAACTAGTTTTAGTGGAGATTGCATTTCGATTGAATGTTGTTAATGAGATTGATCGTCTTGAATTTCTAGATAAGCTAAATAGGGTCTTCGATTTTGAAGATGATCTATCGAAAAAGCCGCAACACTCATTTCCCATGGGTATTGACAAACAAGCAACCGACATTGACAAATTTTGAAAGTTTTTTTCACGCGAAAATATTTTTGCACTGATTTTTATTTTATCAGTTGTGATACGACCTTTAAACTGTAAATGATAAGAACTCAAATAGATAAACGAACTAAAAACCATTCTTCTGCTTTTTTTTCTGAAGTTTTTTTTGTATAAAAAAAATACAACGAATAAAAATAAACTTTATCGTAATACGTGAATAATCATTGTGTTCTCACAAAATTCGAGAACAATGTAAGTTGTCACAACAACAACTGACTCTTTTATCGTGATCGAAAATATAATGAATAGAATAAAAAATGCGAGAGCATAACAGTCGATTTTGACGTTATCGAGATCGATTAATATGAATTCATTTGAAATGATAATCATATGCTTTGTTATTTCTCCCAAATGACTTGTCAATAGAGAAACTAAGAAAAATATATCATATATATATTTGGAAAAAAAAAGAAAAGAAATTATTCGAAGGCAACAATCATATCAACTTTATTTAAAGTACATCGAAATTGTTCAGTCGGTGAAGTACATTTTGTTTTTGCATGTTTGTACACCCATATTCAATTTTTCTTTCACTTCAAAAACAATCCATTACTAATAGAAGAAAAAAAAGTTGTTACAAATAAATTTCGATGTCGAAGTGGAGTTTCATTTTCTTCTTTCTTTGTTTTGTTTCTCCTATATGCAGCACACACACTCTCTCACTGCATTCTATAACATAAATGGCATATATATGTTCTACAAAACATCTCAATAATGGGATTAATCGAAAACATTTATGTGCACAAGAGAAATATCTTTTGTTTTTTGTTTTTCAGTTGATCGAATTTCATAAAGAAAAACAAAATAAAAGAGATATGGACGCGATAGAACTCGCGCTAACATATCTTGTGAATCCTATTACTGTCTAAAAATTATCGAAACAGAAAGCAAAAAAAAAACACAATAAATGCGTTCGATATTAAATAATAAAACCGATCCCAACGGTTTTGGCATTTTCTTTTTCATCGTCCTTTCTCTTCCTGTCAATTATCTATAGAACGTTCTATCTCTCCTTTCCCATCATTATTTCTGCAAATCAAACACAACAGACTACCAAGACACAACGGATCGGTGGATTTACGAGTGCCGACATACGACAATCAATACAATGAGTATTTATCAAAAGGTAATCAGAAATCTGGTCGAAAAACATAAACTTTCTTCTCATGATATGTGTGNACAAGAAAATAGGTCGATGATTGCTTGAGAAGTTCAAAATTTTAAACATAACATTCTCTTTGTATTTTTCTCTCCTCCTATTGTCTTTCTACGATATTTTCAATATTTCAAAATCGATTGAAAAAAAAATAAATAAAGAACTCGATTTCTTTTCTTTTCTTTTATTTTTTCAATTATTTCTTTACATTTTTTTTCCTATTCTTCTCATGGACAGTGAGTTTATTACAGATTAGAGATGAGAGAAAAAGAGCGAAAAAAAAACCAGAGAAAATCAACAAACTGCATGCTGTGGCTCCTACTCTTCGTTGAATCAGTGCGTGAGAGTAACGGAAATTGCAGCGTCCTGTCATCAGACAATATATATATATATATTCCAATAACGACATACGTGACAGGTAATCATCATATCTCTTCTATAGAACGTTTAATCCATAGAATTTATCTTGTTTCAGAAAATTCAATTCATTTTGTAGTGATTTTTTTTCTCTTTTAAACAGTTCACCACCTTATGACATAGAATTCGCCTCCTTTTGCATACATCCTGATTGAATTGTTAATATAATCTATATTTAAAAAAACAATAAAATCAACCCTTAGAAGTTCGAATGTACACAAAAAGAAAGAACGTCTATATATGCAAGCATGCATCGAATGATTGTTGTTGTCTGCAGAAAACAATTTTTCATTAAAATAAGAGTGTACATGGAGGATAGGTTTTATTGGAATGTTCTCAATGCCAATCATATGAAGATGATTTTCATCGACGTCAGCTTGATTGCTCAAATTCTTAGATCCCCTTTTTTTTTTTATTCTGACGTGTTTCTTTTTTTTTTCTTCTTCTTCATCTCATCACTATTTTTCTTTTATAGCATCATCTGTCGTTGTTATGATCCTTATCGTATCTCATGCAACAATTTCCACTAGAGAAAGAAAGGAAAAAGAAACGTTCAACTTTTTCTTCTTCTCTTTTCAACAGTAGCTTTTACACTCTAGAAGATAGCGACAAGCTGTCTCACCTTTAGCTAAAGCTTTTCTAGCGATACAAGAAGAGAGAGAGAGAGAGCGAGGAAAAAAGAGGAAAGAAACCGAAGGAGAATTTTCGATTCTATCGCATTCTATGTTGCCTTTTCTGTGATATACAGAGTAGAAAAATACTCTGGTTTCTCCAGATAAGTCAAACAGAGCTCGTTAATAATTTTTTTAATATGAGAACGTTTTCCTCTATTCTTTCGTCGTCTTCTACTCTCTTTTAAATAAAATAAAATAAACGAGAAGAAAATTATTATTTAATATTGAAAGAAAAACATATATGTGCAATAACTAATTTTAGTTTAAAATTCGTCGAAAAATGACCTCACGATCATCGCGTCATGTACACTCGCCAAGTGCATCAAGCCATACAACGGACTCACCACCATTGAGCAATCATACGACAAGTGAAAGTGAAACGATATTAGTTGCAAAGAAATTCAGTAATGTTAGTTTGGTCGAACGAGAAGAACGACAACAAGCACTTGATCGATTAGAAATTTTGAAAACCGTAAGTTCGGATGTGAGGAAAGAGAATGAGTCTAGGAAATAACTTTTTTTCNCCCATTCTTTGTTGCTTTCTAATGAATTTATTTACATAGTTAAAAGAGCAGAATGCTTTCTGATTTGAACCGATGATTTATTTATAAACAAAGGACAAAAACTTCATGTTTAATTAGTTGATTAGGCATTCAAAACGACTTTAATGAGNTGAACAAAACAGCGCAAAATAATTTCGAATGTCTATTTTTTTTAGGTCGGAACCGGATCCTATGGTAGAGTTGTTGTTACTCGTGATCGTGAAACATCTACATATCATGCATTGAAAATATTTTCGATTACTCATGTCGTACAATCTCGTCAAGTAAGACGAAACAGTTCTTCGTTGACAAACATACTTTTGCTTTTCATTTCAATAGACGGATCATGTGAAAAGTGAAAAAGAAATTTTAATTGCTATTAAACATCCATTTATTATTCGTTTACATTGGACACATCATTCAGAACAATTTCTCTATATGCTTTTGGATTATGTACCCGGTGGAGAACTATTTACATATATGAGAAAGAAGGGAACGTTTGATTTGAAAACATCATTATTCTATATTAGTGAAATTACACTTGCTTTTGAATATTTNCATTCAATGCAAATTGTTTACCGTAGGAGTCGATTTTTTTAAGCAAAANAAAAAACAGCACAACACAAATTGTTTCAATNTTGAATTTAGGCGATCTTAAACCTGAAAATATCCTTCTCGATGCTGAGGGTCATGTTAAACTTGTAGATTTTGGTAGACAGTTTGACGATTTTGTTTTTCAACCAATGATTTGATTATTTCTATAAATAGGTTTTGCAAAGAAAATACTCAATAAAACTTTCACAACATGTGGTACACCGGACTATTTGAGTCCCGAATTATTCAAAGGTACTGGCCATAACAAAAGCACAGATTGGTGGAGTTTAGGTATTCTACTATTCGAAATGCTTAGTGGAGGTAAGCAAATTTGTCTGTTTTCTTTGTAAACAAAATATTTTTTTCGGAAATTAGTGACGCCGTTTAATCCAAATCAAAATGAAAGTGAAATACCCAGTCGTGTTCTAGCCGGAAGAATATCTTGGCCACGAACGATCGATGAAACAACGAAAGCATTCATCAAAAAATTACTAACACAAAATGCTGATAAACGTCTTGGTTCAGGCCGAAATGGTTCACGTGAAGTTAAAGAACAGCCATTCTTTGCGTCTATTAAATGGGATGATGCTTATGCGAGAAAATTAAAACCACCGATTGTACCCAATGTTCAACATCCAGGTGATACATCATGTTTCGATCAATATCAAGAAGATTGGCGTTCGGCACCATTTGCGTCCGATACAGAAATGCAATTATTTGCTGATTTTTAAGAAAACAAAAACCAAAAGAAAAAAGTGTATTTTATGTTTCTTTTCTTTCTTTCTTATATGTATATGCAACTAAAAGTGAATAAAACAGTCCTATATATATAGTTTTTATTACGTGTGTCGTTTTTGAGGAGAAGAAAACGAGATTTGAGAAAGTTCTTGAAGACGTTTACGACCGTTAGGAGTTTTGCCGTACCAAGACTTGATTTTATTTTCTTCATCGAGAAATACCGGTGATTTTATTGCAAGTATAGGAAGAAAATCGTTTGATGAATAGATTTTATTTGAATATTGATTTTGTATAACTCGATGAATAGTTTCGAGAATTTGTCCGGCTGTATAACCATTCGATATCGATGCTAGAAGACTTAATTCGACATCGGTTATATTGATTTGATATTTTTCAATTAAATAATAATGTAAGATTTCTAAACAAATATTTTTATGAACAATCAAAGATTTGAAGTAAACCGTAAGGCTGCGTTTACTTCGTCGAGAACCGTAGTTCGGTCGTGGAAAGAGAATAATCGATTTAAAAATTTTTAGTAACGATTTAATTCGTGCACGATACGGTTGATTGGATAGTCCGATGAACATTATACGTTCTCCAGGTTTGAATTTTTTCATAAAACGACGAATTAATCGTTGTAAACGACGTGGTTGATATTCTTTTTCTTGTGAATTTAATTTTTTTGCGAATAACAATTCAGTATCACGAATCAAACATAGAACCGGTGGCATAGCTGTTACTAACTGGATCGAAAAGAATATTTACATTAAAATCAAAGATAAAAATCATTGTCAAACTCGTTTAATCATTGCAAAAAGTATCCGTAAGCCATCGACTAAAAAATAAAAAAAAAGGATTCTCTGTCTAGTTTTTCTCGATTCCTAGGAGTCAATATAATATTTAACAAAGAAAAACATGTGATTTGGAATGAGCATGTTCTTTCTATTTACCAGTATTAAATGTTCTTGCGAGATTCATCGGCGATATATCCAATAGAATGCCACCTAGCTCATTACATGCAATATGAACGAGCAATTCTTTACCACTGCCATCCGGTCCTGCGAGTAGTACAGCTTTATGTGATGGTAAATTTCGATGAATAGTTTCCGAGGCTAAATAATCAGAAATAGAGAAAACAAGTTTTTTTTTGTTGGAGATCATTTCGTCGAATTACAAAGAGGAAAAATAATTTGTAAGATAACAAGTTGTTGACAATCAAGGATCGATGGCATAGGTTCTTTTTCATTGTATCGAAGTGTTTCAGCTGAATATTGATAATCACCGAGAAAATCATGGTAACGAACAGATTTTGTTGGTAGAAGAATTTTTGTTTCGACTAGTTCTTCGAAGATCGAATCGTTTGTTCTAGATGTTAGAATATTTCAGGAAATGATTTATCTGATTTGTACCGATTAGCAACAATATCTTTCGATTTTTTCTTGTTTTTTTTCTTCTTTTTCTTCTTCTTTTTTTTCTTTTTCGATTTTTTATCTTCAGCATTATCAATTGCTAATTTTAAATAAATCAATTCATTTCGAAGAATCATATCAACATCACGCCGAAGTTCTTCTTCGACTTCAGGTCGAAAATGATCAATTGCTAATAATTGATCGTATTCTTGAGTTGGATTATAACTTTCATCTCGTTGATAAAACAGTTCTTTATAAACACCGAGTTGTTCATTGATTATCGGAACGAATTTCGATGGTTCGAGTTGATTTAATGTTGCTTTCTAAACGAAGTAGAATTAGATATGAGCTATTTGTTTTGTTTTTCGATTGAACTTGTTTCGTTGGCTTCTTTTTCGGTTTTTTAATTTGTTTGTTCGTTTGTTTTGCTTTCTTTTTCTTATTTTTCAATGCTTGAACTTGCTAGTTATAAAAAAGAAAAAAAACATGACGAACATAATTAATATCTAATCAAAACCAGAGTGTTTTTCTTAAAACCTTATTGACAAATTCTTCTATTTCATCAATAGTCATATCTTTGAAAAGTATTGCAGATCCGTTTGTTTCTTCCGATGGATAGATAGGAAATTGTCCGTAGAGTTGCCGAGATTCTAATAGCCATTGAAGAAGAACATGTTCGAGACGTGCTTGATATTCCGTCTGTTCGTATTGACGAATTTTTCCTTTGATAAATATCGATGCTTCTTCGAAATTTTCTTGATTTTTTCTTTGTAAATTTCGTTGTTTGACATTATCAATAGTTTCTTCGTGCGATTGATTTTTTCGAGGTAAACTCTGAAAATTGATTCGAAGATATAGACACACACACATAATAAGACAGATTTATTCTACCATGCCAAGTAATAATGTCTGTTCGATTTGTTTAGTTTGATATAATTTTTCCGTGTATTTTTGTCTCCAGATGGTTTGTATGACAAGACAACATTGATGAAGATTATCATCATTAACGGTTTTAGTTTGTGTAATTTTCAACTGCGTTTTCATTCGTCGCATGAAATATGCATGAACACGGCCTTGTCGAGCACGCTCATGAGCTTGAAGAATGCGAATAGCATTTGCTAATGTCAGTTCATTATTATGATCAGATTTAGTTGGGAGGATATTCTCGATAGACGACTCAGGGTTAAGGTCAGTTTTCGATTGATTTAATCGATCAAGAATTTGTTTAATCAATTGATTTCGTTGTTCGACTGATTTCGAACAATTTTCCGTTATAAAATGAGGAATTTTCAAACAGATATCATCCTGAAAAAAGAAACAACAACAAGGTCACTTCACCCTCTTTTCATTGTTTTGTTTTGTTTTCTATTTACTAAAGTTTTATTTTGATCAAGAGCTAGATCTTCGAAATACGTATATTCACAACAATCGAATTTAATCATTTCAGATTTCAATTCAATTAATCTGCCAATAATTCCATCTAATAAAATCTGCAAAAGCAAACGTTTCTGTGGATGAATCGATCGTTGATGAATATCATCGAATTTTTTCATAAGATCATTATATCGAACGAATAATCGTCGAATATAATCATTGGTCTGTCGTTTACTAGCAAATTCTTTCGGTCCGTTTAGTTCGGATATTATCAAACGAGATAAATCTATTTGTGTATTCATCCATTTGTTCGTCATCGTATGTTTTGATTACAAAAAAAAGCGCATTTTAACATTCACATACGTTGATTATTAATGAGAGAGAGAGAGGGAGAGAAAAAAAGAGTCCAACTGAGAACCTTTTTTTCCTTCTTGTTCTCACATAGAGTACGCTACTACTTACTTACTCATTTATTTAGTTGTATACGAATCCCTTTTGGTTAGTTCTTTTTCTCCACCAATCGTTTCTATGTTGTTGATTATTATGTTCTGTTTACATCTGTTACTCTCCCTCATCCGCATTATTAATACTTGCATTTATCTTCATGTTTGTCTGTAAATTCTATTTGAATTTTGAATAAATTGAAATAAGAAACAAAAAGTACAATATAAAATATTCGTTTTACATGTATGTTATTTATTTTTAGATTACACAATGAATACTGATGACGATGATAAACCACCTGTGCCCTCGACAACAGTCGACTATTGTCGAACAATCTCACAGGATTTACGACATCTTGATGATGGTCTAACGCATGCCATTGATCAATTGACAACATTTAACAGTGAAACAATGTCCGATCTATCGCTCAAATATGAATATATACGTAATAATGAAGTAAATATAATCCAGGCATATTTATTGACTTTGTACTATTATATTAATTTTTCCTTGTAAAATAGAGTCGTGTGATTGGTTTTTTTGCTCGTCAATTGTTGTTATTACAAAAACACAAAATCAACCATCACAACGGTGGATTTCATAATGAATA
>JGI26531J51214_10002695_pt1 | contig 11610 bp, 8 predicted proteins | sample ThiBiot_500_biof_2_FD_51214 | JGI IMG/M metagenome (IMG submission 51214)
TCAGATGTTTTAATTGATATACCATAATGATCTTGACTCTGAAAATAGATGAAAGAGTCCGTATAAAACATTATGTGATTTCTACTTACCAAGAGCAAATCCGATGACTTATCCTGTAAAACTGATATGCTATCGCGATCAGTGTTAAATCGTTGAATTCGGTGATTCCACTGATCGACAACGTAAAGATTATTTTCAACATCAAATGATAAACCAGTTGGACGATACAACTGATTTGATTCTTCTCCTCGACCATTTCCACCAACAACAACACGACCTTTTTTGCTTCCCAATGGCCAACACATTATTCGATCATTCCCCCAATCAGCAACATAAATATCACCAATTTCATTCACTACTAATCCACAAGGATAATTTAATTGATTTAAACTAATTCCTTTTCCTTGTCCACCAGCAACAACAATTCCTTCTTTTGCACCTTTCAGCCATTTCATTACACGATGATTTCCCCAATCTGAGACATAAATTGTCTCTTCTCGATCAATGAAAATATATGTCGGACAGTTCAATTGATTGAGTTGATTTCCACAACCATTTCCACCTGCAACAATAGCTTCTTTTCTTCCTTTTCTCCATCGTTTCACTGCATCATTCTCAAAATCAGAAACAAATAAATCTCCATTTTGATTCATCATTAATCCCCAACATTGAATATTCTCAATGAGAATTTCTTTATCATTTGGATTTTCTAATGACCATCGAACAACTCTTCTGTTTCCAGAATCACACATAATCAAAGATTGGCTCTTTTGATCGAGAATAACATCAGTTGGTTTGCACAATCGTTCAATTTTATTCTCATGATCATTTCCTCCGGCAACAATTTGACCATTGTTTTCATATAATTTCCATTTAACAATACGATGGTTGTCTGTATCAGCAATATAAATGCATTGTTCTTCATTATCGACATAGATCCCTTCATGACATGAAAGTTGATTTAATAGGTCTCCTTTTCCATTTCCACCAGCAATTGTTTGACCATCGAATTTCCATTTCATCACATCACATTTCAATTCTAAATCAACCAAAATCCACTTGTTATTATTACTCTTTTCATCATCTAATCTGTTTCTTTACAAAATAAATTTCTCTTCTCCATCTCAAATACCTAAACACAGGTCTCTCTCTTCCAATTATCAATCAGCACATTCAATATAACGCAATCCAATCACTCAGGACATCCCTTTTTCTTTCATCACACTCGAATAACAGATCTCATCAAATCTAAATTCTCCATCTTCACTTTACTTCTCTATAAACTAAAATCGAGTATGGAAAATCTTCTAGAACGAGACAACGTATATTTATGTAAGAGAGAATACTCAAGAGTCATCCTTCATTCAAATTTTCAAAACTTTATTTCAAGAAATCATTTACAAATGACGCATTTAATGTTTCTCAACACGAATTACGTATTTTCTCAATTTTCATTTCTACGATATAAAATCTATTCCTCATTTCATTTATCCTTCTAGTCAACAAAACAAATATTTTCTAATTCAAATTAATTAAAACAAAATCAATATTTAAATAGTTAATCAATTTTATATCTTTTCATTTCGACTTATTATTTCTCAAACAACTTTTGCAAAGCCTCAATTTATTTTCTAATCTCAACAAATTTTAAACTGACCTTTCGGTTGTGGTTTTGAACAAGAAGAAGCAGTTGGATTCTTCTTTTTGAATTTGATCGATTTCTGACGCCATTCCATACTTTCATCAAATTCACCAGATATAAATTCTCCAAGAATTCGAAGATTTGCTGCTTCTTGACCAGTTTGTTGTTTCATATGCATACGAACATTTTTTAATTGATCATCATCATCTGAAGATAAGCTCGTCTGGATCATCGAAATTTTATTTTTATTATCAAATGAAATCTTTTTGAGTCGAGAGATCGATCCAATCATAAATAAAACTTCTTCTTCACCAGGATAATGACTAAATCGACTGATATTGGAAAATGATTGCGTCGTGAAAGTATTTGGATCGGCTTTGATTTGAAATAAAATTTTCTCAGTATTTTCAGTTACTTTTGATCTCTTAGAGAATGAAAGTGCTTTTTGATAATTTGCGGTGATTGAAAAAAAAGAATTGATCGAAATGAATTGATTTATTGACTTTTTCAGAGGGGTATCAAAATTCTGCCCATAGAATTTAAGAATTTTGTGATTATATATTTAGCCATTTTTGTTTTTATTTTCCATAAACTAAGTGAAAAGAAAACTAAATCTCTATTCAGAAATATGTTCACTACACAAGAATTTTGCCATAAATTTGAATTCACATAAGAATTATTTATTTGAATATATGATTTCCATTTCAATAAACCAAAATTCTTTACAGAATTATGCGCATCGAAGGAGAATTTTACAAGAATTATGCTCATTGAAGGAGAATTTTACTAGAATTCGATCAGTCTTGACAAAATCAAAATTCTTTACAGAAGTATGTTTTTCCAGCAGATTTTTGTTAGAATTCTTAACTCATATGAGAATTATTTATTTGAATATATGATTTCCATTTCAATAAACCAAAATTCTTTACAGAATTATGCTAATCAAAAGAGAATTTTATAAGAATTATGCTCATCGAAGGAGAATTTTACAAGAATTATGCTAATCAAAAGAGAATTTTATAAGAATTATGCTCATCGAAGAGAATTTTACAAGAATTATGCTAATCAAAAGAGAATTTTGTATTCTAATGCCACATGTCTATCACTAAATAATAGTTCGCACAAGAACTATGGTAGTTGTAACAGAATTTTGCTGAGTGAACGTAGAGTTGGTTTTGAAAGATGAAGCAAAATTGAGCGGCATCTTCAAAATGGGTTTTGTTGAATAAACTTTTTTTTTAATTATAAAAATAAATTATGTATTCTATATACGCAATTATTGCATATGTTAATTGGAGGAGGCCAATGTATCCTATTGTGTATGCTTTGATTCGCGGTTTAATCAAATCAGCGAGAATTATGCTGAACTGAAAGAATTATGATAAATAGATAAAAAGAAAGGTTTTTCAAAGTAAATAAACGTACATTTACTGTGTCGAAAATGAATTACATATGTCGAAACATCGAGAATGCTGGGCAAGTTAAAATGTTGCCACAGATTATGTTTTCTGCGCCATTGGCGCATTATATATGCGAGATGGCAGACATTCATTTGATGCATAACGATTCGTTATGTATAGTTTTATTAAACTGTACAGCTGCAACGTTGGAATTTTCTACGGTGTTGCGAGCAAATTCCATTGATTTGGAAATGCCGACGAATCTTTATAATGTGATTGTTGCCCGGTCATGTAAGTTGTTATTTTCTTGAGAGTGAAGGCATACATCTGTATATGTAAGAGTTTTGAATGGAACTTAGTGGATACTCAAATTTTATTAAAATGTTTTTCGTGATTATTGTTTCTGCTCAATTTTTTTCTCGATACACATCGACCGCTATCGTCTGATTAAAAAATGTAAACAAATCGAGATTTATCTTCGACATCTTTCCTTTTTAACTTAGTTGATTAATTCCTTTTGATCGATTCTCGTTTCAGCTTATGGTAAATCAAACTTGACGAAATTACTTCGGGATATGCTCAAGAACGTTGCTATTAATCGCCCTACGAAATTCCAGCCTGCTGTGAAAACAACAGCTGTCGAAGAAATAAATCCAGTTTTAGACGAAATGTCAAGAGCTGGATTAATGTCTGCACTCGATGATTGCTGCCGAATGTTAGTCTGCGATGAGGCGGATATGACTTTCGCCGACGTCGCTCTATTCCTCACAAATAATTCTTATCGAATAGGAGCTGAAATGAATTGTCGAGGTTCGTTGTTGATTTTCTTAACGTTCGGATCGATATGCTTGCTTATCTTTAGGTCTTATTACGTCTTTATTTGATCGAGTATCTCATCCGTATGTACGAGTATTAGCTAATCGGACTGTGTTGGTAAAACGTTCAAAATTAAATATCTTGGTGCGATTAAGTTGATGTTTATAGGTTTCTCCTAGAATACTAATTATTAAATATGATAATCTGTCTTATTTCGTAATATGAATGGTTATTTTTTCTGTTTTTAATATTAGGGTTGTTCGACTGGAGATCTCATATCAAACATGATTATTCGAATCAAATCAGGAGCATCATTTGATCCCTCAATTGGTAGATTTCTGTTTTTTCCGCTCGACGGACCAGTCATTAAAGATAAACTGATTCGTCGTCATATCGACCACAACCTTTTCCCATCTCTGAAACAGTTTGTTCTCGTGTTATCATTCATTGAGAATGTCATTTTCACATTCGACACCGATGCTGCTGAACTTATGATCGATTGGGGCAATTGCTTTAAACATCAAAGTTTGATACTAGACGAGAAAATTTGTCCATGCGGTTTGTTTTTAGGTTACGACGAACGTAATACGAATGAATGTTTATCTGCACGGTTAGGTAAATCTGTCCAATATGCATACAGAATTGCAGCATTTCTTCAAACATTGGAAATTGCTTTTGAAATCTGTCAACTCTATCTTCAAGACTATCACTGTTTTCCACATGATGGTGCTGTTAACCAAGAGTTTCTCGATAAAATCTCAGATCTTTATCGTTTCAACTATTCGAATCAATTTCTATCACATGATCCATTTCCTATTTCGAAAGATGTTACTCTTCGTGCGATTGATGTAATCACAGGCAATATCCACCAGTTCCAATTGCTATTTGATACTACCAATGCACCGCGTTTATCAGCTATAGGCCGTCAATTAATTGTTGTTGCAGGAGATCCACAACAATCAACAACAAACATCGATGATAAACAGAAAAACAAAAACAAGCTGAAAAGTAAACCATGTTTTTATATTCATTTAATGAAACAAAATATTGTCTTGAAATTTCCCATAGAAAAACAACGTAATGATTTTAATTTTAATCGCGTCGCCGCAGAGATTATTTTATATCCAAGTGTATGCTTCACGCTGAAGCAGCTGCATAAAAATAATCAGCTGCATAATTCTGGTGGAATAAAACTGAAGGACGTGACAAAAAAATTACTTGATGCAGATATTTTAACAGTTTGTCCACGTGGTATAAAATGCACATCCAAACAAGTTCCTGTTTTCATAAAACAGCTGCCACTCGACGATGAAATTAATGATGAAAACTATCTGGTTTCTGCGTTATCCGAATACACGGTAAATGATAATCCTATTTCTTTGACAGCCTACAAGAATTCATGCAATTCGTTTTCGTTGTTGGCAAATGGGACCATTCATAGTGATGTTTATCAAATACTCTCACGTCAAGAATATAGGTCACGAGATTTTTATCGTTCACTTTATCCTGAAAATTCTATTGCTGGTCAAACATCGTTTTCAACGAACGATAATAACCACAATGATGGTAAACAATTGTATTTTATACTTTCACTTTGTCGCTATCTTTACAATTTTAGATGCTTCTCATATAACTGGTGGAAATGATCATGGTGAAACTGATCATGGTGCAAACGGTCCTCATGGAAATGATCATGGTGCAAACGGTCCTCATGGAAATGATCATGGTGGAAATGATCATGGTGAAACTGATCATGGTGCAAACGGTCCTCATGGAAATGATCATGGTGGAAATGATCATGGTGGAAATGATCATGCTGAAAGTGATCATGGTGAAAATGATCATGGTGAAACTGATCATGGTGCAAACGGTCCTCATGAAAATGATCATGGTGGAAATGATCATGGTGGAAATGATCATGCTGAAAGTGATCATGGTGGAAATGATCATGGTGAAACTGATCATCCTGAAAGTGATCATGCTGAAAGTGATCATGATGAAATTGATCATGGTGCAAATGGTCATGGCGCAAACGGTCCTGATGAAACTGATCATGGTGCAAATGGTCCTGATAAAAATGGTCATGGTGAAACTGATCATGGTGAAAGTGATCATGATGAAATTGATCATGGTGGAAATGGTGCGCCGAATATGTTATCGCCTTATTTCGATCAATTAGAGATTTCATTATTAAATCCATCGATCATCGAAAAAGATTCGTTTCAAGATATCCATCTTGATGAACTTGGATTGCCAGATGCATTTGCTTGTATGATTGCAAACGAACAAGGAATTCATCAACAACTCCTGATAATTGATAACAACCAAGCAATTAATATTGATGGAACGGAAAAATCGATGTCAAATACAAGTAAAGTTCGTAATGTCAACAATTCTTTTTCAAGTCCACCATCGTGGCGAACTCGATCAAAACTAAAAAATCACAAAGAGATTCGTGCTGAAAAAGGTACACGTCAATCAATGGTGTATGAGTAGTTTTCATCTTTTTATATTATTTAGATTTGTTAATCAACGTTGAGCATAAACTCGAAGTGAATGTTCGCAAACGAAAGGCAAAAGAATCGAATGTTCAACGAAAAAAAAAGCCACCAAACCAAACTAAAATCTCAACCTAGTTACCCGTGATTGTTCTAGAAAATGACATAAAATGTATTTTTCAATTTTTTTCTTTTTGTTTGAAATGTTGAACATTTTTCTTGTCTTGATACTTTTTCGAATTATTGAAATCAATCGTGTTCAACTTATGCAAGATTCATATATATCATATTCATTTATTTTCGTTGTTAAAATGTTCAAAATGTTTCTTTTCTTCAGAAAAAACATGGATTTAACTGATTCATCCATAGAAGTACATGATTTCAGTTTGTATTTAAGCATTCAATACTCATACTGTGTGATTTTAGCGACTTGTAAAAGGAGATGCAACTGGGCTGCCTGTGAATTTGCAACTATTGGTGCGTTTTAATATACAGAACATCAAACATTTTCTTTATTTAGGATATTCGTCGGCTAAATGTTGATGTTGATGGGTCGTTTGTTGCTCGTTTAAAACTTTCTGACGGCAAATATTACTATGGAGGTTGTGCAATTATATTCACAATAATGGCAACTGTCCATTCATTTAGGTTTTGTTATTGATATGTCGATGTTATCAACATCGCATGTGGATGTTTACGCGATTATTCGTGTCAATCAAGTCATGGTTTTAAAACATTCTGAAGCAAAGTAATGAAGAATTTGTTTTTCGGTTAAATTTGCATCGGCTGCTTTTAGATTTGTTCTTCAAATTCTTCAAATGAAGTTGATTCATCAGCACGATAAATGTATAGGTTCTCCTGAATCGTGGTATAAAGGAACAGCTGATATGTCAATATTTACGTCACAAAACAATACTCAAAATAGAATAGTCAAGTCTCCTATTTTCCAGGAAGCAAACAAAACTGATATTATTGTTCCTATTGTTGAGCTTTCAACGACCATATCTACCCGGTATTAATATTTCTTAATCTCTTCTTTAATTTTCAAAATATTGTTTTGTGTAAAGTGTTATCGAAGGTGTTGTCACTCGAAAAAGCGAAATTTGCACATTTGGAAGTGGAATCGGAAAATTTTTCACTTTCGATATAGCTGATGCAGATTCGGAAATTCGTTGCAAAGCATTTAATGATATTTTGAACATATTCTTTGAATGTATTACGGTTGGAAAAGTAATTAAATCCAATATTTTTGAATGAATTAAATTTTTTATGTCAAAGGCTTATCATGTTGAAAATTTCGTATTAACCCGGAGTAATAAACAATATAATCACTTAGCGCATCCCTTTGAAATAAGTTTGATGAAAAATAGTATTATTGTCGAAATCTTTGATCATAAATTCTCAAATATATATGTCTCATTTAATTTCGTCAACATTTCTGATGTTTCTTTGGATGACGCTGGTAAATCTATTGGTAACTATTGAATATTTCATTTCGCACAAGTTTTCAATATCTGCCAGTATTTTTATTTAGATATTTTTGTAACAGTGAAATGTATATTCGACTCAGATTCGGTCTATGTCGCAAAAAAAAACACTCATTTACATAGGCGAGTTATTACGGTTTTTGATGATACTGGTGAAATTAATATTGTTCTCTGGAGTGATTTTGTATGTTGAGCTTCACTGATTATTATTGTTCATGTGTTATTGATTTTCTCATCTTAGGCCAAACACTTTTTGGGACAAGTAAATCAAAAAATTCGGTTTAAAGATCTATTGATTCAAAATTTTAAAAGTAATCTCGAAAGACTAGCTTCTATTTTATTATATTTTTAGTTTAGATCAACTGCAACTTTCAACGACGATTATGTCCGTCATAAATATGAACGATGAAGATTAACTATCATGAACTGAATTACTGACTTCCTTGAAATTCTAAACATTTTCGATAGTTATATACTTTGCTGTTATTCTCCATGCTTTTTTTTTTGTTTTTTTAGTTTCAGTTTCTGTTGTAGATTTGTAATGGGCAATGTTCCGAGTGATTCGTTAAATCATAGTTTCAAACGTTTTCGCACATCTGAAACACAAGAAATATCCCATGCATCACCAATCTCATTGAGTCCAAAAAGAAAAGTCGCACAAAGCAACATGCCAGCTATGAATGGCAGCTCCGATGAATCTATTAACAGTTCTATTTCTGGAACTCCTGTAATTTTATGTAATGATTTTGATCAATTCTCTTTAACTGCTAGTGGAAATTTAAACAGCTTCGAACTGAATACAACTTATCAATGTATATCACATAACTCTAATAATGATTCATCCAATCCTGAATTACTCACAACAATTACTGGCGGTGCAAATGAAAATATATGTGTATGGGATGATATGGAATTATCTGATCAAGAAATAATCAGTTGTCTTCGTTCGAAAAAATCCTCCGTGTATTTGTCGGATGGAGATGTTCTTCAATGCTTGGCACGAACACAAGCATGTACTATTCAAGATCGCTCAACTTTGAAAACATCTTAAATCTAATCGCTTTTATAATGTCTGTCTTATGCGCATCTTTTCTTTCAAACTATACTTTATATTGTTGCCATTTTTTGAACTATTGATGGATATTTATTTTAAAAATAAACCCATGAGTAAAATCTCATCAGCATAAATATGCTCTAGATATATACAAAATAAAAGATTTCCATAAAAATTAGTTAAATCTGAACAAAAGAACAGAACATCTTTTAATTATCACAAAAATTATGCGTACTCGAGCTGAAATCATCGAACGTGTTAGTTATTGGTTACAAACATTCACGCTTGCCGAATTGACATTTGTATTGAATGAAGATTTACGTTTATCTCCTTTTGATAAATTTCGCATAAAAAAAATTGGATCTTCTCTTCGTCATACTTTTTTTAGTAATCAATCAGATTCAGATGTTAAAATGTTAATTAATGATTTATCATCTGCATTTCGTCAAGCTCGTCCTGTTCATAAACCAACATCATTAAGTTCAACTATAATACGTCAACAAGAACGATTTCTAATACCATTTCGATCAACGTGTCCAACATGTAACTGTAATTTGAATCAATCCAATGCTGTTCAAAAACAATTACGCATATATTGTGGAAATGGATCTGTCGTTACGGGTAAATTATGTTGGAACAAAATCCAGTAGTGACACGCAGCATATCCACCAGTATTGGGAACAGTTCGAGTTTTTTGAAAATAAAACAGAACCGAACGAAAAAATTCAAAAACCGATCCGAACCGAAACCGACCCTAGTCGAATTTCTTTTGGCATGCGCATGAATTTCTTGAGTTTCTTGATCAAGAATATCAAGCGCTATGGACACATCTTGTGGCAAGACTTGTGATCAGTTTTCGAGGGAAGTTTCTTGAACTTCTTAGTCNCACGCTTGCCATTCTTGCTCATGTGCTTGGANTTTATTCAAGCGTTTCTGTNATTTAAGAACTTTGACATTTTTTTCATTGATTTTATTTGTAAAATAAATGAGTTTTTAATTGAAATTTAAAGCAGTTTTTTTCTTGTTAGTCAAGAAAACGTTCAAGCGCTATGGACACATCTTGAGGCCTGTGCAGGTCAAGAAAGACAAAAAAAAAGTTCGACTAGGGGAGATTATTTTTAAAACCTCTAAACTGAACCGTTCCCAACGCTGATAGCCACTACGATTGAGTATGACAAAATTTTATGTATATTCTATTTCAGGTACAATGATTAGTCTTGAATGTCTACATGATTCCTCAGTGAATACATATAATACTAATCCAGAGCCAGTGAAAATATATTCGAACTTTACACGTATAAGTAAAACTAACACTTATACACATGATAGTTTACATTATGGTGATTATATTTATTTTGGTGGAGACATAGCAGTTGAACGCGTTATCATCGATAAATATACCGCACAAATAGTACAAAATGATCTTTCTATGCAAGCAATTGCTGGTGCGTTGAATCAAGAGGCAATTAATGCTGGATATTCTCAACTAGCACCGATAGAACGACGTTCATTAGCAAACATTATTCATGCATATCTTGTTATACAGTTCGATTTATCCATGGGAAGTTCCATCGTATCAACTCCTTTTACATTATCTGACTTTGATCAATGGGCTTGGGAACAATTTCCTCGTCTTTTAGCTTGTTTTATTCATTTATGGACAAATCATCGTACACTTATTGGAACATGTGGCGAGCATTGTTCAAAATGTCTAATAATTGATGGTCACCAAAAGAGCAGAAGGCGCATTTGCGCTTTCAAAGATGTTAAAGTTCAGACCGAAGAAATGGAAGAATTGACAATCGGATGTTGTAAGACACCTATTCGTTGGTCTCGTTATTGTGAAGACCATAATGTTTTATCATCGACAACAGTCAGCAAAAAACACGGATCTTCCCTAAATCGAAAAAAGAAAATCAAACAATTCTTTCGTTTATTATCACGGGATTCTTACAGAAAAAAAGATCGTTTAAATGCTACGAGTTGTCGAACAATGAAGGCAAGGTCTGACTCGTATGTCAAAAAATGTACAAGATCATTTGGAATTATTGCTCTTGTCAGTAACTGTCGAATAATTACATCCTTTAGTGAATTATACAGATCAGAAACACTCCGGGAAATTATCAATCTCTTTGCTGTCACTATACGTGGTGAGAAATTGTATTCAGAATTAGATTTAGTCGTATTTTACAGCTTTTAGTTGCTGGTAAACTAGCTCCAACTTGTGTTTATGATGATGGTTGTCATTTAGTTCGATACATAAAAAATCATATTGGTAAAGAACTGAATAAAACACCAGCAATGGTCCTGCTTGACTCAACACCGATCAGTATCGATCGAACCCATTTTCGAAATCATGTTGGTGCATTTTGCCGTGATACAATGAATCCTGATAAAAATCCATGTTTGTACAGGGTGTCCCAGAAAGGATCTACCAAAAGTATTTTCGAATATCTTCGCTATTCTACATAAGTTTAGCAATAATGTTTTTTTGAATTGTAGTTAAATGTAAAGTTTTTTTGTATCTAGACGATTTTTCATATTGTGGTATGAAACTATATGTTTTGATCAAAATACAAAAATTTTGCTTTTTTTTCTTTCCAAAAAAAACATTAAAAATCATTTTTTTTCTCTAATTATTTCGATTACTTCTCGTTGTATTTCGTGAATTTTACCTAAAAAACAATTCGGATATATTGAAGTTGTGCATTGT
>JGI26531J51214_10002728_pt1 | contig 11538 bp, 9 predicted proteins | sample ThiBiot_500_biof_2_FD_51214 | JGI IMG/M metagenome (IMG submission 51214)
CCCCTCCACTCCCCCGGCGCCGGGCTTCTTCGGAAGCCCGGCGTTCGGCGTCTCAGCGGCGCAGCAGCCAGGTGAGCGCGCTCTCGGCCCGTTCGAAGATGCGCAGATAGGGCTGGGTCATCTCGCGGCGCACCTGCATCCGCGCGATCGCGCTTTCGGTGACGACGGCGATGCGGCTCGCCTGGGGAAAGCCGGCGAAGTGGCGGCGAAAGGCGCGCACCGCCTCCTGGGCCTGCACCCCGCTGCGACGCATGTCCATGCGCAGGAGATAGCCGGGCACGAAACCCTCGGCGTCGAACTGGTCGCGCAGCTTGCGGGCATAGTCGCCCACCCGATCGGGCTCGAACATCGCGAGCCACTCGATATCGAGCAGATTCAATTCCTTGCGAAAGGTCACGCGGTACATCCGGCTCCTCTCGCAGCGAGAGGTTAACGGATCCTCGCCGTCAATCCTCGGCCTTGACGAAGAAGCGGTCGATCACTTCGCGCGCCAGCCGCGCGGGGCGAAGCGTCTCGGCATCAAGGCAGCACCAGCTCGACTTGACCTCGGCCAGCACCTCGCCGCCGCGGCGGATCACCGTCTCGTAAAAGGCCCGGGCGCCCTGCACCTTCTCGAGCAGCACGGTCGCGACGACATCGTCCTCGAGGAACGCGGGCTTGCGATAGGTGATCTCGTGCTTGAGCGCGACCCAGAGATGCTCGGCCACCGCCTCGACCGGCGCCAGCGCCTGCCAGTGGCTGATCACCGCCTCCTGGACCCACTTCAGATAGGAAGCGTTGTTCACATGCCCCATGAAGTCGATATCGTCCTGCGCGACGTCGATCGGAAACTCATAGGGAAGCGCGGTGCCTGACATATTCCCGCATCATAGGGCCTATCGGGTTTCGAAGCGACTAAAATCCCCGAAATCCGCGGACTTCGAGGAACCGGCGGATGCCGTAGCGTCACCCCGGCGCGACGAGGCAAACCCGCCCGGCCCGCACGACAGATTGGCCTTACCACTTGACTTGGACACAGCGGGCAAACATCGTCCGGGCATATCGCGGTGACAGCGGTAGCAGAGAGGAGACAAGATGAAACTGAAGCTCGCCGCCGCCCTCCTTGCCGGAGCCGCGCTCGCCGCCAGCCCGAGCGGCATGGCCCGCCCCGTGGCGCCGGCCGCCGCGCCCGCCCTGCCGAGCCGCATGCAGCTGATGGCGTCGATGGAGCGCGTCGCCGACTGGCAGCTGACGCATCTCGACGACCTGAGCTACATGCCTGCCGCCCGCCCCAGCACCAAGCGCGCGCGCGACTGGCAGCAGGCGACCTTCTGGGTGGCGCTCACCCATCTCGCCGACCGTTCGAGCAGCGTGCGCTACAAGGACGCGATCTTCTCCAAGGGCCGCGAGGAGGGCTGGAAGCTCGGCGACCGGCTCTACCATGCCGACGACCACATCATCGGCGCCGCCTGGATCTGGGCCGCGCGCAAGGGCGCCGGCGCCGCCGCACTCGCCCCGATGCGCGCGAGCTTCGATCGGATCCTCGCCGCCCCCAAGACCAACGACCTCCAGTTCGTCGCGCCCGAGCCCGGCGCCGGCGACCCGGGCTGCACCACGCGCTGGTGCTGGTGCGACGCGCTGTTCATGGCGCCGCCGACGCTCTGGGCGCTGAGCAAGGACACCAGGGACGGCCGCTACGCCAGCTTCGCCGACAAGGAATATCGCGCGACCACCGACTATCTGTTCGACAAGGGCGCGCATCTCTATTTCCGCGACAGCCGCTTCTTCGACCAGCGCGGCGCGCACGGCGAGAAGCTGTTCTGGAGCCGCGGCAATGGCTGGGTGTTCTCCGGCCTCGCCCGGATGATCCCCGAAATCCCGGCCAAGGATCCGCGCCGGCCCTATTACATCAAGCTGTTCAAGGAGATGGCGGCGAAGCTGGTGACGCTCCAGCGCGGCAACGGCTATTGGCCGCCCTCGCTGCTCGCCGATCCCGACCGCTCCCAGGACGAATCGAGCGGCACCGGCTTCTACGTCCATGGCATGGCCTGGGGCATCAAGGCCGGCCTGCTCGATCGCAAGACCTATCTCCCGGCCGTGACCAAGGGCTGGGCCGCGCTCGAGCACGCCGTTCAGCCGAACGGCATGCTGGGCTGGGTACAGCAAGTGAGCGACCGGCCCGATGTGGTGAAGGCCGAGGATGCGCAATTCTACGGCACCGGCGCCTATCTGCTCGCCGGCGCCGCGGTCTATGATCTGACGAGGTAAGGAAGAAGCATGAAGCACGCCCTCTGGTTGCTCGCCGCCCCGCTGCTGGTCGCGGCCGGGCAGGACAGCGCCCCGCCCGCGCCGCTGGCGACGCTCAACGTCCGCCAGGCCGATGGCAGCTACAAGCTGGTCGACCGGATCGACGTGCCCGCGGACCACAAGATCCATGACGGGCTGATCGCGATGGAGGGCCCGGGCTGGGAAAGCGACAGGATCGCCTATCGCCTGTACCTCGACGAGCGCAACGTGCCCGACATCTATGGCAAGAAGCTGCCCGGAAACATCCTGCCCACGATCGGCATGGGCAAGGACGACTATCATTCGATGGCGCCCTGGGGGCAGGACATCTTCCAGGTCGACCAGTCGCTGGGCATGGGCGGGATCGGCGTGCTGCGCGGCGGCGCGGCGACCCAGCTCGGCAAGGCGAAGGTCGGCGCGCGGGTGTTCAACACCGATCGCGCGGCGACGGTGCTGGTGACCAATACCGGCTTCCCGGGCGATGGCGGCCCGGCGGATCTCTCGACCACCTATCGGATCTTCGCGGGCTCGCGCCTCACCAATGTCGAGGCACGGGTGGGCGGCAACGTGCCGACGATGGTCGCCGGGCTGACGCTGCATGACGGGGTGACGAAGATCGAGAGCCCGAAGCGCGGCAAGTGGCGCTATTTCGCCACCTGGGGCAGGCAGAGCCTGGCCGGGGACGATCTGGGCATCGCCCTGTTCTACCCCGCCGACGAGGCGGCGGCGACGGGAAGCGACGGCAAGTCGCTCTATGTGCAGTTCTGCGATCCGCGGAACCTTCGCTACGCGTTCGGTGCGGCCTGGGTGGAAGAGCCGGGCGCGCCGAAGACCGAGCGCGAGTTCCGGAAATGGCTGGACGATACCGCGGCCGAGCTCGCCCGCCAGCCCTTCGTGGTGAGCACGGCCCAGAAGACCTGCCCGGCGAAATAGGCGGCGCCGAGGCCGGGCGGTTCCCCGGCAAGGGCCCGGGTCGGGGACTCATATTCGTATCCGCCCTCCCCGCGCAGGCGGGGAGGGCGGAAGGAATCGCAAAGGCCTGCCTGGGTTCTCAGCCTGGAAGAGGACCTCTCTCCCGTCCGAGATTCCGCCTCGATCGAAGATGACGCCCCTCCCCCGCGGCAAGCCCGAGGGAACAGCCGCTCAGCCCGGATTCTTCCCCTCGCCCGCCGCCGGCGCCGCACCGAAATAGCGCTTCAACTCGGTCTCCGGCGCGAGCGGATAGCCATCCCCCCAGGCCCCGCGCGCGCGCCGCATCAGCTCGTCGAGCTCGCCGGCATCGGGGCGCAGCTCGGGCATCGGCCAGGCATCGACCTTGCGATAATAGGGTTTCAGGAAATCGGTGGCGCCCTTCAGGCTCTTGGCGCCATCGGCATAGTTCCACACATCCACGCCCACGCATTTGGCCATGTCGGCGACGTCATAGGCGGCGAACAGCGCATAGATCGAGTAATGGAGGCTGCGCGTGCGGGCGAGCTCCAGCGGCATCTTGCCCTCGGCCGTGATCTGCGGCGAGATGCGCTTCTTGCCAAAGGCCTCGGCCACCGCCTTGGCCATTTCGGGCCGCCGCGCGAACAGGGCGAACTGCGAGGTCTGCGCGTCGAACCACATGCCGTGATTGTTCTTGGCGGCATTCTCCGCCTTGCCGTTCCTGCTCGTCTGCATCCAGTCGAGATAGTCGGAGAACCACTTCTCCAGGCCCTTCTGCTCCTCGGCGGTGAGCCTGGCCGAGGGGCCGATCAGCCCGATGCCGTCGACCACCCGCTCGAGCCGCGAGGTGTCGAGCACGCCCTCGGCACGGCCCTCCTCGCGCCCGGGCACGGCCTGGGCATAGTTCATATTGGGGTTCATCCGCGTTTCCGGGTTGAGGAACCAGGTGCGCACCAGGCTCGCGGCGCGCCCGGCATAGCGCGGATTGTCGGAGAAATAATAAGCGAGGCTCAGCGTCTCGACGTCCGAGCTCATGCCCTCCAGATCGGTGACGTCGAACTTGTCGGTGTTGCGGTCCGGATTGATCTCGCCGTCCTTGCGCATATAGGGCACGCCGCCCGGCTTGCTGGGATCCGGCCACCAATAGGGTGCGAGGCTGATATAGTCGTGCCGATCGCGCGACGGCGGGATCGTGCGCTTGTCGACCACCGTGTAGAGCGGCCGCTTCATCGCCGCCTCGGCCCGCGCGATCAGCGCGTCATAGGCCGCCTTCACCGCCGGATCGGTCTGGATCGCGGCCTTGAGCCGCATCATCGCGTCCGGCGCCAAGAAAAAGGTCCTGCGTCCGCCGAACGACGCGGAATATCCTTCCGCGCCGGCGCAGACCGGCTGCTGGGTATTTAGGCCAGGGGAGGCGATCCCGGCATGGGAGGCAGCCTGCGGCGCGAGCGCCGCAGCCAGGACGAGGAGAAGAGAGGCACTGCGGCGCATCGGAGGTTCCTTTCGCGTGCTCAGTAGCGGATCCGGACGCCGAAATAATATTGCGGCCCGCTCTCGCTCACTTCGGCGATCGAATCGTAGCCGCCCTTGTAGAACACGTCCCTGGTATTGGTGACGTTGAGCGCCTGCAGCTTGAGCTGGACGTTCCTGGTCACGTCATACTGGGCCGAAAGGTTCAGATAGCCCGCATCCTGCACGCCGCGGTTCGTGCCGCCGTTCGGCTTGTAGTAATGCGAACGGTAGCGATACATCGCGCGCAGCGAGAAGCCCTTGCGCTCCCAATAGACCGTGCCGTTGGCGACATATTTGGAAAGGCCGATCAGATTCTCGGGATCGAGATAGGTCGCCAGTGCCGAGGTATCCGGATACTGGAAATTCGCCAGGGCGATGTTGACCGAGCCGTTGATGCCGAAGCCGCTGAGGATGCCGGGCAGCCAGGTGAAGGCATGGCTGCCGGTGAACTCGAAGCCGTAGAGGCGGCGCATCTCGGGATCGTTGGCCGGCGCGATCAGGTTGACGTTGTAGGTCTGCTGGGTCGGCGCGCCGTTATCCACCTGAGTGGTGACCGAGATCGTCGTCGGGATGCCCGCCGAACGCGAGATCACCGATCCGCGCAGCCACTTGTAATAGCCGGCGATCGAGAAGAGCGTGTCGCGGCTCGGATAGAATTCCAGGCTCAGATCCGCGTTCCAGGCGCGCATCGGCTTCAGGTTGGGGTTGCCGCTGGTCGGGTTGAAGGTGACGCTCGACGCGCCGCCCGAGCCCGAAGTCGGGTTGAGGTTGATGCCCGCGCCGAAGCTCTCGATCGGCGAGCGCGACAGGGCGCGATAGCCGGCGGCGCGCAGCTTGATCTTGCTCGACAGGTCGAAGGCCAGGTTCAGGCTGGGCAGCCAATATTCATAGTCGCCCTTGAGCGTGTCGGTCTGGATCGTGCCGCTGGGATCGGCGGCAACGGTGTAATTGTCCGACGCGGTGTCGATCGTCACCTTGAACGGCAGGCGGAAGCCGACCGAGGTGATGCTGGTCTTCACATAGCGCAGGCCGATATTGCCGCTGAACGGCGTGCTGCCCAGGTCGCCGCCGAAGCTGGCCATCGCATAGGCGGCCCGGATCTTCTCGGTGACGTCGATGTCGCTGGGGTCGCGGCTGTCGGCCGGCAGTGCCAGCGAATCCTGGCCGGTGAAGGTCTTGAACAGGCACTGATTGTCGAAGGTCGCCCAGCTCGAGAGGTTGGTGTTGGTCGTCGGGAAATATTCGCTGGTCGGGAAGCTGCGGCGGCAATTGGCGTTGGCGCTGCCGATGATCTGCGCCACGTTGGTGAAGCTGCCATAGGGCACGATCGTGTTCAGGTCGGTGTTGCGGTTGTTGTCCAGCGTGCGCTGGTGCTCCGAATAGCGGCCGCCCGCCTTGATCGACTTGATGAAGCCGTCATTGGCGAACCGGTATTCCGCGTCGAGGCGGCCGGCCCAGATATCGTCCTTGCGATCGGTGACGAAGCGCTGGCGGGCATAGACCGAGGTGGCGGTGTTGGCGGCGAAGCTCGCCGGATTGTTCACGTCGAAATTGAAGAAGGTGACGCGCGGGACGATCGGGCTCTCCGAATAGTCCAGCTCATAGCCGACGCGCGCGGTGGAGCGCATGCGGGTCGCCTTCTGCGTCTCGGTGCGATGCGAGTCGGAGAAGCTGCCATCGGCGGTGATGATGAAGTTGCCCGGCTTCCAGGTAACGGTGGCGCCACCGCCCTTGTAGGTCTCGTCGCGCTCGCGCAGCTCGAGCTGGTCTCGTCGCGCTCGCGCAGCTCGAGCTGGTTCTCGATGTTCGAATTGCCGCTGTACTTGATCAGCGCGCCCTTGCTGAACCCATTGGTGCCGTCGCCGATAAGGATCGGCTTGATGCCGCGCAGCGCCTCCGCGATCGACAGGATGTTGCGGTTCTCGGTGGATTCGCGCTTCGACCATTGGCCGTCGAGCGAGATGTCGAGATTGGGGGCCGGGCGCCATTGCAGCGCTCCGATCACGGCGTTGCGCAACTCGCGCGTGGTCTGCTGGCGGAAGTTGCGCGACTGGGTGGCGTAATAGGGGGTGCCGATCGTCTCGCCGATGCCGGCGCGCGGCGCGGCGCCGACCTGGCAGTTCACTGCGGCGCCGGCGGCGTTGTTCGCGGCCGAACTGGTCGAGATCAGCGTGCCGTTGCTGGCCGAGGTGTTGCACGGCACGAAGTTCGAATTGCCGTTGTAATAGTCTTCCGGCGCAGCGACGTCCTGGCGCTGATAGCCGATCGCGATGCCGATCTCGCCGATGCCGGTGCGGAACTGCTTCACCAGGCTGGCATTGGCGCGATAGCCCAGGCCGTCGCGGCCGATGATCGCGTCGTCCTTGGGCAGATACGAGCCGCGGATCTCCGCCTGGAAGCGCGACTTGCCATAGTCGAGCGGGCGCATCGAGCGCAGCTCGATCACGCCGCCGATACCGCCTTCGAGGAAGTCGGCCCGCTGGGTCTTGTAGACGATGACGCCGTTGACCAGCTCCGACGGGAATTGCTGGAAGGCGACGGAGCGGTCCTGGCCCGCGGTCGACACTTCGCGGCCGTTGAAGGTGGAGAAGCTGAGCGTCGGGCCAAGGCCGCGCACCGAGAGCTCGTTGGCATTGCCCTTGAAGCGATCGGCCGAGACGCCGGTGATACGCTCCAGCGTGTCGCCCACGCTATTGTCCGGCAGGGCGCCGATCTCGTCATTGACGATGCCGTCGAGTATGACATCGGCATTGCGCTTCACGTCGATCGAGCTGCGCTGCTCGGCGCGCGCGCCGGTGACGATGATGGCCTGCTCCGCATCCTGGGGCGCCGCGCTGTCCGCCGGGGCGGGATCGGGCGCGGTCTCGGCGGTCTGCGCATAGGCGGGCATCGCCGCACAGGCGGATGCCAGCAACGCCAGGCGCAGCGAGTTGCGTCCGAAAGCGGAAAAAACAGTCCCAGGCATGGAATCTCCCCGTCAGTTATTACGCCCGTTTTCGGGTCTGGTGGCGTGGTAAGGCCAATTTGGCACCGGTGTCAACCCAATTGGCCAGCGCGGGCGGCCCGGGATCGTAACGCCTGTCACTTGTAGCTGAGCGACCAGGTCAGCGTGAGCGGCGCGGCGAGGCGCCTGCCCGCCAGCGTGCAGCGGACCAGCGAGGCGAAGGCGCCGGTGGGTGCGCGATATTCCTTGCCCGTGGCCGGGCCGACCGTGCAGCCGTCATAGCCGGTAGCGGAGAAGCCGGTCACCTCGCCCGCCCCGAACCTCACGGCGCCGGGCCCGGCGCTGCGCGGATCGCCCGAGAAGCTGGCGAATTCGAGCGCGACTTCGGAAAGATCGACGGGCGCGGCCGCGCGATAGACGTCGGTGCGCGTGATCCTGCCCGGCGCGAACTCGTAGCGGGTGCTCACGGCGATCCGCTTGTCGGGGGCGGGCGCGTTGCCGCCCATCCGGTCCATCGCGTCCTGCCGCCAGCCGACGATCGTGCGATCGCCCCGGCGCTGCCAGGTCACGTCGCGGAACCAGGCAAGCGGCATCAGCACGCTGCCGTCGGCGAGCGCGAAGCGCGGGGTGAGCTGGGGGAAGCTCGCATCCGCCGATCCCTGGAGCATCCCGCCCGCGAACGGGATCGGGAAATAGGGATTGTGCATGTGCTGGTCCTCGGCGCCGTTGATGATCGGCAGGCCGATGACGTGGCCACGATCGCGCAGCGTGAGCAGCGCGCGATCCTGCGCGCCGCGCGCGAACCAGGTGAAGCGGGCGGCGGGCAGCGTCTCCAGCCAGGCCGCATAGCCGGGCGACGGCGCGGCGCGCTTGTAGCCCAGCGCGTTCCACAGCGCGTTGGTGTAGATATACTGGCGCGCCAGGCTCAGATTCTCGCCCAGGATCCGATGCTTGCCGCGATAGCCGTCGGTACGCCGGCCATCGTCCCACAGGTTCACCGAGCCTGTGGCCGGGTTCAGCCAGAAATCGGCATAGCGCGCGGCGATCCGGCTGGAGAGCGCATAGGCCATGTCGCGCTCGCGCGGCGCGAGCACCCCCAGCTTCGCTGCGGCGGTGAGCACTTCGAGGAACGCCGTCTCGCCATAGGCGCCGATGCTGCGGCCATATTCCCAGCCCTCGCCGGTGAGCGTCGCGCGCGCCAGCATCAGTTCGGCGGACTTGCGCAGCCACGCCTTCACGTCCGGCGTGGGCGCCATGCCGGTCTCGATGAAGCGCTGGGCGATCTCGCCGATCAACAGCACCGAATAGCGATCGAAGCGGCCATGCCCGTCCGTCTCGTCGGCAAAGCCATATCTGCCCGAATAGGTGCGGTAATGCGCGAGCATCCGCTTGAGCAGCGCCCTGGACGCCGTCTCGTCCTCCCAGCCGAGCAGGTAGCGCAGCCGCGCGACGCTGAAGGCGACGCCGTAGTAATTGTTCGGCAGCCCGTGCAGCAGGTCGAGCGACCGCGCATCGACGAAGCTGCGCCAGTCGAGACGCTGGCGGAGGCGCGCCAGCGTTTCGGGGCGCACCGCTTCCTCCAGCAGCCCGGCCTGTTTCAGCGCATGGAGGGCGGAGACATAGTAATAGATGCCCCAGCTGTCGTTGGGATCGGCGACGGTAAGGTCGGCGATCTCGCGATAGCCGGCGAGATATCCGGCAAGGCGCGGGTCGCCGCGGGGGGTATCGAGCAGGAGATAGTGCAGGCCCGAGGCGATCTTGCCGGGCAGGAACTTGTCGCCGCTGTCGAACACCGGCACGCCGTCCAGCCGCATGTCGCGCTTCTCGCGCAGCAGCTGGTGGAGCAGGCTCTCAAGCTGCGGCATCAGCCGCTCCTCGATCGTCGCGTCCATCGGCGGCGCCGCGACATAGACGGGGCCATGCGGCGCGGGCGCGGCTTGCTGCGCGACCGCGGCCGGGCTTGCGAACGCCGCGAGACAGGCGGCACCGAGCAGTGCACGCGAACGATTCTTCAATTGGCCTCTCCTTTTGGTCAGGCCAATTTCCATCTCACGGTAATCGGTGTCAAGCCACTGCGTCACGGAAAGCATTGCCCCGATTTCCGCCATGCCCGCACCGGCGGGGAATCCGGGGCAAGGGAGCAGCCCTCCGCACTCCGAACCCCGCCTGCGCGGGGATGGCGCGAAAGGACGGCGATGACGAGAAGGGGCCGAAGGCGCGAACCTCAGGCCGATCCGATCCTGAGCCGCTGGGCCACGCTGTTCCGGCGCGCGTCAATCTCGCTGCGGGCGCGCTCCATCGCTTCGAGCTCGGTGGCCTCGAGCAGGTCGTCGACTACGCCGCGCAAGTGGCGGCGCATCGCATTGCGCGCGGCATGCGGATCGCGTGCCTTGAGCGAATCGAGGATCGGGCGATGCTCCTCCACGCGCGGCGTGATGCCGCCACGCTTGGCGCGCGCGAACATGTTGGCGGCCAGCGGCGACTTGGTGCGCAGTTCCCACAGATACTCGACCACGCTGCGGATCGCGGCGTTGCCGGTGGCATTGGCGATGGCGAGGTGGAAACGGTGATCGGCATCCATCACGGCGGGCTCGTCCGAATCGTCCGCCCCCATGTCGTGCAATATGGCTTCGAGTTCCTCGATCTGTTCGTCGGTGATCGAGACCGCGGCAAGCGCCACCGCCTCGCCTTCGAACAGGATGCGCGCCTCGGTCAGGTCGAAGGCGCCAACGTCGAAATTGAGCGCATCGGCACGCTCGCCGCTGCCATGGTCGCGGCGCGTGACATAGAGGCCCGAGCCGTGCCGCGCTTCGATCCAGCCCTTCATCTCGAGCGCGATCATCGCTTCGCGGATCGTCGGCCGGCTGACCTTATACTCTTCGGCCAGGTCGCGCTCGCCGGGCAGCCGGCTGCCGGGCGACCATCGGCCGGCCTCGATCGCCTCGGTGATCGAAGCGGCCACCCGCTGGTAGAGCTTGTTGCCGGTAATCTTCATCGCACCCTCATTGTTACACTACCTCGTAGGTTGACACGATAGGTCATACAAGTGGATATTGGCCTGACCACTTCCAGGGGGTTTCGTTTTGCCACGTATCACTGCCGCCCGCGTCATCGTGACGCGCCCCGGCCGCAACTTCGTCACGCTGAAGATCGAGACCGACGAGGGCGTCTACGGCCTTGGCGATGCGACGCTGAACGGGCGCGAACTGGCAGTGGCGAGCTACCTCGCGGACCATGTGATTCCGTGCCTTGTCGGCCGAGATGCCCATAGCATCGAAGACATCTGGCAGTATCTCTACAAGGGCGCCTATTGGCGGCGCGGCCCGGTGACGATGACCGCGATCGCGGCGGTCGACATGGCCTTGTGGGACATCAAGGGCAAGCTGGCGGGCATGCCCGTCTACCAGCTGCTGGGCGGCGCCGCCCGCGAAGGATGCATGGTCTATGGCCATGCCAATGGTAGCGATATCGCGGAGACGATCGAGCGCGCGCAGGAATATCTGGAGCAAGGCTATCGCGCCGTGCGCCTCCAGTCCGGCGTGCCGGGCATGGCGACGACCTATGGCGTGTCGGGCGAGCGCTTCTATTACGAGCCGGCCAAGGGATCGCTGCCCGAGGAATCGCAGTGGAGCACGGCGAAGTACATGCGCTTCGTGCCCGAGCTGTTCCAGAAGGCGCGCGACGCGCTGGGCTGGGACATCCATCTGCTGCACGACGTCCACCACCGCCTCACGCCGATCGAGGCCGGGCGGCTCGGCAAGGACCTGGAGCCCTATCGCCTGTTCTGGCTGGAGGACGCGACGCCCGCCGAGAACCAGGCGGCCTTCCGGCTGATCCGCCAGCACACCACCACGCCGCTGGCGGTGGGCGAGATCTTCAATTCGATC
>JGI26531J51214_10002766_pt1 | contig 11443 bp, 11 predicted proteins | sample ThiBiot_500_biof_2_FD_51214 | JGI IMG/M metagenome (IMG submission 51214)
AATCGAAAATCTCCCGAGAGAAAAAAAAGGCCAAAGCTGATTTATATGAACTCTAGCGAAGTATTAACAATCGTCTGGGCCGTAATAACAATGTCAATCAAATGCTGCCGAAACGACCACGTGTCTTTCAACGATTGGGCTTTAATAATCGTCGACAACAAACCGGCAATTCGTATCTATTCGGNGGACAAAATGGTCTCGGCGTTCGTCTCCGTGGACAAGGCCGAGTCGGTGGACGTATGTGTTACGAATCATAAACCGAAAGACGAACTTTTCAACTCTCGTTTTTAGCACGAAAATCATCGTTTCGTTCTCGAACACGTGGCTATTTAAACAACAAAACGATCAGTCGAGTCAATCGTAATTCAAATAACAACAACAACCGAGGCAAACGTTTTGGTGGTAATAATAACAATAATCGAAAGCGTTTCAACCGTTCAAATCGTGGAAAACCAAATGGTCAACGTCCTCGACCATCGGCCAACAAACGAAACGTCTCGAAAGAAACGCTCGACAGTGACCTCGATAAATACATGTCGCAAACAAAAATCGAAAACGATTCAGTTGACATGAACGCTGTTTAGAACGATCGTGTTTACTTTGTTGTATCTATAGTGTGCGAAAAGAGAGTGAGAGAGAAACGAACAACACCACCACCAATCAGCAATGTTTTATGTGTGTCTCACCTTACTTTCATTCTTTCTTTCTCGTTTTTTTTCTGTTTTGTTTGTGAAAGCATTAGAGGAGATCAAATTCAAATCATTGATCGAAATGAATCTAAGGTGTTTTTTTTTGTCGCTTGTGGAATAAAGAAAAGACAGCATTTGAAAAGCGATTTCATCTCTCTCGTTTTCAGATTGATTCAATATGAGAATAGAAAATCTTATTTTATTCATTTGCTTTTTCTACTCAACTCATTCAGAGAATGAAATCGATCCGAAAGGGTACATTATGTTTTGCCCATGCATGGGTGAGATTGATGAGAAACTGTAGAAGTTCTTTTCATGTTTCGTTTTGTTTTTTTTTCTTCAAAGGACGATTTGGTAATCAAGCCGAGCAATTTCTTGGCGCATTGTCATTTGCTAAGATCTTGGATCGAACACTTGTACTTCCACATTGGATTGAATATCCGGCATGGAGTCCAACATCAGTGAGAGAATGACACATGTTTTTTTTTGTTTTCAAACGAATTTGTTTAGAATCAAATTCCGTTCGATCGATATTTTCAAGTCGAACCTTTGAAAGAATATGTACGAGTGATTTTAATGAAAGATTTTATGAAAAATCTTGCCGATCAAGTTTGGCCAAAAGGAGAACGATCCGGTAGAGAGAAAATAGGTTCTTAATTCGAATTGATCGATTTTTGATTTCTAGTTTTTTGCTATATGCCACAGACGATTGAAGGCAAGACGAATGACAGTTGTCATGCAAAAGATGGAAATCCATTTGGTCCATTTTGGTCACATTTTCATATCGATTTTGATAAGGATGTTTTCTATAAACCGCTGTATTTCGATGTTCNAACATCGGATGGTTGGAATGCAAAGTTCGAGAAGAACAACTCAACTTCTTTTNTTTTTTTCATTGAATTTATCAAATGAATTTTAGATATCCACGTAGTCAATATCCTGTTCTTGCATTTAGTGGTGCACCGGGTGCTTTTCCTGGTAGATTTTTAGTACGATTGACAAATTCACGAGTTATTTTGCTTTTTCTTTAGCTCTACCTGAACATATTCCATTGATGAAATATATCGTCTATTCAGATTATATTCGTGATCAAGTTGAGACATTTCTAACTAAAAATCATATTTCTACGAACAATCTACTCGCGATTCATCTTCGAAATGGTCTTGATTTCGTAGGTGGTTTTTCTGTTCTNGGTTCAGTTTCTATACGTACGAGTTCTTTTTCAGAAACGAGCATGCGATTATGTCAAGCCAGATTCGAATTTCTTTGCATCAGGTCAATGTCTTGGTTATCAATTAGAAAAAGGACTTGAATTAACCAAAGATATTTGCTATCCGTCAGCTGAGCAAATTCTCGAACAAACGAAAACATTCGTTGAAAAACATCAACCAACGGTTTTATTCGTTGCTGCCGATGGCGACGCAATGATCGATCAATTCAAGAAAACTCTNGGCATCAAAGTTATTCAATATGCTCGTTCGACTGGCCAGAGCGAGGGCGAAGCAGCACACATTGATTTATATATAATTAGTCAAGCGAAATACGCGATTGTTAATTGTCCATCGACATTTTCTGCATTTGCTAAACGGCAACGAGATGTTCAGGAGAAGCCGACTGATTTCTGGGGAATTGATAATGATAAACTGGCAACGAATGAGCCCAATTCTGAATTATGATCTGTTCGGGTTTTCTTTTGCATGTAGTTTTGATAGGCATTTCTTTTCTCAGTTAGAATCTTGTTTTTTTTCTTCTGTTGTTTATTTATTTCAATAATAATAATAAAAATACATTTGGGGAGAAAAAAGAAACGAAAAAGTTTTATGCTCAATCCTCAGAGATATTTGCATCGGCTGTCGAATGTCGTATTGGTGATGATGCTCCGATAGGTGTTAGTTGCTTGGCGGGTTTCTTTCGTGTAAACGATTGTGTACTGCTTAGTGTTGGAAAACTTGTAAAAGATGAATTAGCCGATGATTGATGTCGATCAGGAAGGACAAGACGACGAATACGAGTCGGTGCAAATGGCGGAATACAGTCGTAACCATTTAGTTTGCCGTAACCAGACGAATATTTCGCAACAATTTGTTCGTGGTTAAGATTTTTGTCAATCTGAAAATAAATTTTACATTATTTGTTTGCTTTTCTTCATTTGTCTTACAGATTTCGAAAGTTTTTTTGTTTGAGATAAATGTTTATTTACATCATTGATATTCATTGTCTTTCGAACAACATTGAGAACGACAGATGATTGAAAAAAATGTGATAAATTCGGATCATCAAGCGGTTCGTAATGTGTGGCTTTGGCTGCATAAATATTTTCGGTTGACGTTCGAATTGAATCATTGACAAATGAACTTTCACGAAAACGTAATTCATTTTCATTGAAATCCGATTTGTAGAAATCTTTCGAACGATGTTTAACAGGATAACCGAATTTCAATCGAACAAATCTTGATGTTCCTGTTGGCGTTGTCTGAAGAATAAAAAGTAAGACAAATATGACTCAATTAAAATAACATTCAACATACCGATCGACTTCCTAGTCCATGTCGATCGGCTCGATCTGAATGACGACTATGCGATCGTGGAGCTTGTCGATCATTGAATGAATTGGCATGAAAATGATTTCCTTTGATACGTGGCGAGTTCGATTTCACTGGCGGTAATGAACCGTGTGCTTTTGAGTTTAACTCGGACGTATACGAAGTTTTCTTCGATGGATTGATTACAGTTGTGAAAATCTGTCGTTGAGGATGAATCGATTTCGAATGATTAGCTAGACGATCTTTAGTATTGTATTGATAATTGAGTGTTGCAACTTGCATGTTAGAAAGTCTGTCGTACGCCTGATGAATTCAAATGAAAATTCTTTTTACTCGAACGAAATAATAAAAAAAAAACGTTAGTTAATTCCATTTAGGAGAAATGTATTCAAGGACGAAGACTTCTGTTTATTGTTGTTAATTGCGAGATACACCTTTTTTTGTCGTTTTTCTCATTGAAAAGAATGAATGTAAAACAAAACATAACAATAGTTGCACGTATATTTAAACGCGAAATTCTATGATTGTATCGGAAGACTCGTCTTTTTGTTGTTGTTGAATAGCATCCATTGGTAACCATGGAAAATCATCTTGTGCATCAGTAAATACTTGTTCAAATAGAAATTGATTAATACGTTTTTCGTATTCATCCGGTCCGATAACTGAATATTCTAAATGTCGATTAGGATTAGTTAATTTTCGATAGGTTTGATCGAGAACTTTGAAATGATCGTATGTTTGCAGCATATCAACGATTGCTAAATATAAATATACACGTTGATTCGTCTGATTGATTATTCCAGGTATGGGTAGACTTGCATATGCGACAGGATCATCATTGTAATATAAGTTCATATTGATTTTTTCATTGAGTATTTCGATTGGTTTAAGATAGGATGTTATGATCGATGAAATATCCTTTTCATTTGCTGTTGTTGATGATGGTGGAGTATTAGCCTGATGAATCACGTGAAAAACTGTACTTGTTTGTAATAATGTCGCGATACTTGACATTGGTCGACGTTTTATCATTTCATCTTGTGTCATGTCTAAATGTCGTAGACCTAAGACTAATGAGAAGTCAGTGACATTTAATTTTTTCAAAACTTTAACATCATTAGCAATGACAAGTTTTAATTTTTGATAGATATTCGTTGGCAAACGTATGCCTTGTGGATACAATTCAATAAAATCGAGATCTTTTAATTTGTATAATTTTTCGGGTGAAAAATGTCCGTCTAATTTACGTTTGATTTTCGAACCTTTTAAATCGAAAATTTCGTTGATCCTTAACGAAGGTGTAAATGCATTGGCCATGATAACAACGAATATTTCGATAGGTGATATCGAAATATCTAAACGAATGGAATATAAACCTAAATATCGATTGAATAATGTCGAACGTTGAGCTAAATGCGTTTGATAACCCGAAAGAATTTGAATTAATAAACGTGCTTCATATTCACGAAGTGTTTTGAGAATATATAAATCGTCGGATGTTTTGTACATAAGTGAACCACTTTTACCTGGATTGGTAAAATCTTTGAGATGATGAATAAATGATTTTCGAAAATCAGTAGATGTTATTCCAAAATGTTCACGTATTTGTGCGAACATTGCCGGTGCGATTGAACTAATACGAAAATGTATTTTATCATCATTAGCATCTTCACTAACTTCATCTTCTTTTATTTTCAATGTATATTCGCATGAATGTACAAGACGATGTTCTTGTCCAATAACAGTTGTCTCATTTTCGATGTAATTCGTTTTACTATTCGAAATATAATCAGCTAAATCGAGTATAGCTTGACGTAAGGCACGTGCAATGATACGTGTTTTTGTGCTGACAAGAGGCAATTGTAAAGATGATTTTACATAGGAACCAACATGAAGATCTAATCGATCCCATAAGTCAATACCATAGCAACTTTCAGTTATGTGATGTTTACTACTAGCCATAGTTTGTGTTGTGATTATATATTTGCATTGCACGTAAAGGGCATAGATTTATTTCGTCAATCAAGCATGACAGAAAAAAAGCTGACTTTTTTTTTCGTTCTCTAAATATTTCTCAAGGAGAAGAAAAATGAATCGAAAGTGAATTATAATGATTGAATTAGACGAGAATCCGGATCTATCGAGCTGGTTCGTTGCTTGATGAAAAGCCTTTTCTATTTCCATTCCTTACTTCATTAGACCGAAGAATTGTAATCTTATTAATAGTCAAGTTTATATATAAAGACATTTTTTTCTTGCATCTTTTCGTTTAAAAGAAAATCAGATAAGATAAGATAAGATACAAAAATTGATCATGGTTCAACACATCGATAGTGCTCGTCTCAATACCGATCTTCGTTATCGTTTTGACTATCTCTCGAAATTTCTCGATTTTACATCGAATGATATTGTTCAATTAAATCAAATTTCCTCGATTATTCAACCATTAATACCTGTTATTGTTGATAATGTCTATCGAAAATTATTCTCATTCGATATAACAAAACAATATCTTATTCTTCGTCATACATGTCTCGAGAATGTTCTTCCAAGTGATCATTGTCTTCTATCATTTCATTCTGATGGTATGGAATATCGTAAGAATATGTTAAGTCAATATTTAAAACATGTATTTACTGAAAAAGAATGGAATGACACATTTCTTCGATATTTATTATATGTCGGGCAAATTCATACGAAACAACTTGGTTCAACACATGTTCATGTTGATTATATACATTTAAATCTTCTCTGTGGTTATTTACAGCAGATTCTGTTAGAGACAATACTTAAAAATGATCAAATTGATTCAGCAATTAAAAATCAAGTTATTCTTACGATTAATAAAGTTTTTTGGATACAAAATGATTTTTTTCGTATGAATTATTGCGAATAATAATAAAAAAAATCTTCTCCGACATAAAGTTGAAAGTACTTAATCTGAAATAATGAGAAAACGTGCTTATTTAGTTGCTAAATCTTGTTGATTACATTTACTAATTATATTCTTTAATTTTTAACATTGTTCATAGAGGAGAGGTGCAGATTTTTGCTAGAATGAATACTGAATTAATCATCTCAGATATAAATATACGTGCTAAATTTTGCACGAAAACAACAAAAAATATGACCGAACATATTGATCGAACTCGTCTTCAAAATTCATCGAATTTACTGATGAAGATATTTATCATCTCAATCAATTATTACNAATACTTAATTCACGTTTGCCTATTCTCATTNGATTTAACGAAACATTATTTTTATCTACGACATGATGGTTTNGAAACATTTACACCATGTAATCAATATGNTTTGACATTAGATTTTGTTCAAACTGAATATCGTAAGGATATGTTAACTGTTTATTTTCAACATATTTTCTCGAAAACAAATTGGAATGAAACATTCTTAGAATATCTTCTACGTGTTGGACAAATTCATACGACTAAAGTTGGTTCATCATCGATTTCTGTTGATTATATGTATATCAATGCGTTGCTGTGTTATATTGAACAATTACTTACTGATACAATTTNGAATACGGAAAATCTTCTCGAGATATTCAAATATAAACTTATGAAATCATTGAAAAAATNTTTTTATATTCAAAATGATTTTTTAGCAATGACTTATCAGAATACANGGAAAGGAAAGAAAATGCACTCCGACATTCCAATTGTTAAATTTACTAAATGTTGGTTTATGTAAAAACACTTCTTCTTTTTTTTTCTTTTGATGTTGTGTTGTTTTTTTCTATTTATTAAAACGAGGAAATTTATTTTTTTAATCCTATATGACANGCATGCTTTACCTTTCCATGAGATTACATGCATATTTCAATTAAGCTATAGNCATGAGCCTTAAAATCANGGAACAGAAAATTGACTAGTTCTAGTTTTATTTTTGATATGTCATCATTTCCTTTTNCGTATCTTAATGAAAACTATTCTTTTCTATTTAAAGCCATGATCAANTTTTATTCTCNTGCGAGTTTTAGCTTTCATTTTAGTAATCAAATAACACCTGACGATGATCGAGTACATTCTGTTCTTTTTATCAAAACAAGTTTCATTTACCAATGAAATTACTTTTTTTTCTTCTTCTTTTAAGTAAGTCTACTTCCGAACTCAGATTAAATTGAAGAACGCTTTGTTCGATAGAGAATATATTAATTCTAATAGGATGCTTGCAAAAGAANTTAACAGAAATTTTCAAGCATAAAATCTTTATTTTCTTCTTCGTTGAATTTTCTTTTCTCTCTCTCGTTTCGAGATAAGTAATGAACTTGTCAGAATTAGCCTTCTGTTTCTCGTCCGAGAAAACAACAGAATATCTATCATAGAAAAACAAATTGCTTTTCTTTTCTGGCTTTTAACAGATGATTTTCTTCGGAACAAAACAGAAAATTATTTCCGAAAGAAAATTTACAACAAAATAATTAGATTCTATTTGTCGACTTGTAGCATGGCCGAACATATTGAGAAGCCACGTTTAATAACTGATCTTCGTTATCGTTTTGATTATCTATCGAAATTTCTTAATTTTACTAAAGATGATATACTTTCATTGAATTTAATTGCGCCAACGATTTTTCCACGTATACCATTTATTGTTGAAACTGTTTACAAGAAATTATATTCGTTTGATGTTATTCAACAATATTTTATTCTACGTAATGATGATTTCGAAAGTTTCTCATCGTCAAACGATTCAACAACGAGTGTCATATCGGCACAAACGGATTTTCGAAAGGATATGTTAAGTATGTACTTAAAACGTGTGTTCATACAAACTGAATGGAATGACACATTTCTTCAATTTCTTTCACAAATCGGTGAACTTCATTCCGAATCTGATCATTCGACGCCGACACATGTGGATTATATACATATTAATAGTTTATTAGGTTTTCTCGAACAACTTCTTATTGATATTGTTTGGACAACGGATGTCATTGATCAAAAAATGAAACGTCAATGTATAAAAGCAATTAATAAATTCTTTTGGATACAAAATGATTTCTTTACTATGCACTATGGAATATCAATTAAACAAAATTCTCTATCGAATAAATGTTTGTATTGAAGAGAAAATTTATCGAGAATTGTTCGTTCGTTCGTTTGGTTGTTTATTTATTTTTCTTTCATGTATATTTTTGTGAATAAATTATTGACTTTTATTCATATGAAAAGAACATCTCCTGAGATCAAACAATATTTAATTGATTCAATTAGAATTACAAGATAAGTTATTTTATTCGAATACGGCGTATTATTTCTTCGTCTCNTCGACTCTCAACGGTTGATTAAATAGGGCAAAGTCTAACAAGTAAAATTAATTTANCTTGTGCTTCAATTATTTTTTGCATGTTCTACGTAGAGTGAAATATCAGCACGTCATTATTAATCTACGTTTGAAATTATGTGATGAAGAATGGAATAAGATAGACCTTCAATTATGAACTCATTATCATTAGGTTGTATCAATCTGACATTATGTATTCATATTGCCTATATTTCGATTTCGATACTATTCGACATATGCACTCATTCTATTTCTCAATTTCCTTTCGTCAAACCAAAACAAATAAAAAGACATGAATACGGATATTAGACTTTGCTCAAATCAAGCACAAATCAAATGAATTTGTTAAGGAAATGAATTAGTCCTATAATACATTTCATTTCATCGCACANTCAATAGACAGCCTNCCTTGTCTAAAATTATATTCACAANATTTTCTCACTAGCTAAGGATTTATACAAGGTCTCATANATGACATATTTGCACCAGTGAACATCCGCTTTTGTTTCACACTATATAAAAGTGCGAAGAAGAGAAAAGCGAGAAATGAAAGAGCCATTTTGAAACAAATAAAATAAAAAGAAGTGGATTTTCTTTATAGACATGACGGAACATGTCGATAAAGCTCGTTTACAAACCGATCTTCGATATCGTTTTGATTTTCTTTCGAAATTCATTGACTTCAATCAACGTGATATTGAAATGCTCAATCAATTGACAACAATTATTTTTCCTCAACTACCATCTATCGTTGAAACTATTTATAAGAAATTATACTTCTATGATGTAACACGAGAATATTTTCTTTTACGTCACGATGGTTTTCAAACATATTCGCCAAGTAAAGACTCAGGTTTGACATTAGATTCAGTTCAAATCGATTATCGAAAAGATATGTTAACTGTTTTTCTTAAACATGTCCTCAGTCAACGAGATTGGAACGATTCATTTTTAGAATATCTCTCGCGTGTCGGTGAAATTCACACGAATCGAGGTGGTTCATCATCGATTAATGTCGATTATTTCTTCGTTAATGCTCTACTTTGTTTATTAGAAAATTTATTTCTTGATCTCATTTGGAACAATGATAATTATAATCAACAACAGAAACGTTTGGCTATAACGAGTGTAAATAAATTCTTTTGGATACAAAATCATTTCTTTACAATGCAATATGATCTTGCTTTTCAAAGCAAACAAGTATCCAGCGTATCGACAGTGAATTTTTCGAGATGTTTATTTTTCAAATAAAAAATTCCATACATACATGATGATTTCATTTTGTCTGGTGTTTCATCAATCACGAGATGCATGATACAGTAAAAATAGAAAGTATACAATCTTCTTAGATCAATTATTAATTAACATGCTATTATCGAGAGATTTCTTCATCGATGAAATATTTGCCTTGTAAACTAGAAAAAGAAAGCCGTTCTTTTTTTGTCTATATAAATGACATTATGTGAAAAGAAATCATACAATTAGTTGCTTATTGATTTACTAACTTGACATGCCAGTGTCTAGTTTCTGTTAGTAAATCAAAAATTTTATGAGTGAATAGACGAAAATCTACTAAAGCGGAAATGTTGATGAGAAATAAAGGAAAAAGAGTGACAGACAGATAGATAGAAAGAGAAAGAAAAAAATATGGAGGAAGAAGAATAAACTAGTCGATTCTATAGATCCGATTTATATTATATTTCTCTCATTTTTTCTTGTTATATATATATTGTATGACAGTNCGTCAGAAATCATGCATAATAAAACAATAACTTATGTTTCTTTTTTAGATTGTTATCAAATATGAGTGCAGAAANGCGCATTGAAAAAGCGTNTCATTAGTGTATNAAGTACCGAATTGTTTTCGCCGAAAATTATGGCCGAACACATCGATAGTAAACGACTTTCACTAGATCTTCGGTATCGTTTTGAATATCTATCGAAATTTCTTAATTTTACTTCGGATGATATTGCTATGCTTAATACATTTGCTCCAATTATTTTCCCACTAATACCTGTTATATCCGATACTGTCTACCGAAAATTATTTTCATTTGATATAACTAAACAATATTTTATTATTCGAAACGATGGTTTCGAAGGTTTTCAATCTCAAAAACAAAACGGTGTTACATTAGATTCCGTTCAAATGGAACTTCGTCGAGATATGTTAAGTATGTATCTCAAACGTGTGCTTACACAACGTGAATGGAATGATACATTCTTACAATATTTATCTCAAGTCGGTAAAATACATACGAATCAAGCTGGTTCATCATCGATTAATGTTGATTATATGCATATCAATGCTTTACTTGGATATTTAGAACATTTATTGATTGATACGATATGTAATACAGATACATTGGACGAGAAAACTAAACGTGGAATGCTCATGGCTATAAATAAAGTATTTTGGATTCAGAATGACTTTTTTACTATGCATTATCTTATGTCGGAAAACGATCAACAAGCAAATAAGACAAAAACAGATTCGAAAAAACCAAGTAAATGTTGTTGGTGATGTGACAACAAACCTATGAAACATAAATACGAATACATTTTTATTTCAATGTTTTCTTTTTCGTGTGTGAAAACTTATGTATTTTTACGTTTTATTTTCTGCTATTTGCTTTAGAAAAACACATAAATAAAACCATAATTTCTATTTCTTTTCGTCTAATCTATTCAAAGTGTCTATCGAAGTTGAAAGATACTATAGGAAAAAACGTGATATTCTTCACTATGACTTGATTATACACGTATACTTTAGTGATCTAAATTTATCTATGTCAGGAAATAATCATACTTTGTTAAGTATCCCACTTGTATATAATTAACTCTGGATTTTAAGAACCTTATCTTTTAATTGAAATAAAATCTACCTAAAAATAAAATTCCTTT
>JGI26531J51214_10002781_pt1 | contig 11409 bp, 10 predicted proteins | sample ThiBiot_500_biof_2_FD_51214 | JGI IMG/M metagenome (IMG submission 51214)
AAGAGAAAATCGATTAAGAAATGGTTCGATTTGAAACTGTGTGCCTTTGTTTGAGAGTTTTATTGAATAGATTTGTTGTTGAATATCTTCGTTTGAGATCAGATCATTTAAACTTTGTTCGAAGGATAATTTTGGAATTGCTTGAAAATCGATATACAATCGAATATTACGAATTAATTGAGTAAAACGTTGATTTAATCGATTGAATCCATGTAAAATATCTAAACCATCGAGATACTCGAAACATTCGATGAGAATTTCATTTGGTAACGATTCGAGTTTGCTGCTACTCATGATGTCAAAAAAAAATGAAATGATGTAAGCAAATATTTTGCAATTTGAATACAGAGTTTTGTAAGAAAGAACAAGATGTCACTACGTTACATTCGCTTTTCAGTTTAGTTTATTTGATTTTAAAAGAAATTAAACATAAGATAAAAGCCAAGAATAGAGCTTCGTATGCGCCATTTGAAAGCGTATTTGTACGCCATTTTCATATTTAAGTAATGGAGTTAAATCTGCTGTGTACGTTTCATTTCCACGTATATATTGCACTAATTGTCGAACACCNTTTCCATGTAATTGTCTGCAATTATCGAATGAATAACCTTCGATGGGTTCGCCTGTGGNACCATATTCAAATTGAACAGAAAGAAAACCAGCTGTAGAAATTTCAGCATTTAATTTCAATTGTAATTGTCGATTTTCATCGGATGGTAACTTAAAAACTTCCGTTACAAATGTTCCAAAACCAGTTGGATTCGATGATATTGTTGATAATGCAACGTAACCTTCACGACGTAATCGTGCTTTGAATATACCTGAATAAGCACCTGGCCAATACGAACCGAGATATGCACCACCACCAGCATGTGTTGTTTGAGATCCCCAATAGACATGATACATCCATGCCGAAGGATTTTCATCGGTTACCGATGGTTCGAGATGATCAGGATCTAGCAAACCATTTGATGATGAGAAAACAAAACCTGCATCTCGATCACTACCAGTTCCGTTGAGTAGCTTTGTAATTGGATCGATTGAACCTATGCCACGAGAAATAAATGTATCACGTGTAACAAATTGAAATGGACTGAGTGCATTTCGACTAACGACTAATCGTATGTCCATAACGCCATCGTTTTCAGCGGCACGAGGAATCGGTGCACCGGAATCCGTCGGCGTCCAATGAAAATAGGCTGATGGAAAAAGAAAATAAATATTTTTGTAATACAAAGCTGCTGGATTGTAATTATCAAAACATTGAACTGGATCAGGTGATCCTAATATAAATGCTTCGGTTTCATTGGTCCACGGTCCATAAATATCTCCGGATGAAACAGTAACAACTACATGTCGATAGGGAGCCCACGAACCAGGACAATTCAGAGTACTATTTGGTACACCTTGATTTTTTCTTGCAAATAGAACATATTGTCCACCGTTTTCATTCGAATAGAACATCGTTGTTTGTGTATCGGATAGACCTGCTGTTGGATTTGCAGGTTTATCGCCTGCAGTCCAATTGAAACCGTTCGATGATTTGCCAACATAAACAAATCGTTTCGGTGTACTTTCATAGGACATTTTGAATTTTTCTGATGAAGGTATTCCCGATCGATGATCGATAAAAACCGATCCTAAATATTCGAATACATCAGTAACAAAAACAATATTTGTCAATTGTGATGATTTATGTGGATAATAGGGTAATAAAGGTTTCTCCCAATGGTTTCCATCGGAACTATTTGCTACACAAACTGAAACTGTTGAATTGAATAGAACTGCATCAGCTGGACCACATGCATAATAAATCAAATACATTGGCTTGCCTGTAACTGATAAATCAGCAGGTACTTGTAGAAAACTTGTATAAAAATGAACCATCATTTCCCATGGATATTCCGGATGAACAATAGGCGAATCTAATTCTTTTGCAATTAAACCATTTCGAAATTCTAAACCCGAACTATTTTTTATATAGTGATTATCAACAAATAAATGAACACCAGTTTTTAAATCAATTTTTTCACATTGATTTAATTTCAACAAAAGAAATGTTAGTATAAACTTGACGAACATTTTTTTTTCTCTTTCGTTTAACTCGGTGTAAAAAAAAACGTACCTCTTTATTCTCTTTTTTTGATAAGCAAATTCTTTATCAGTTCTTAACAACATGTACTTTATAGAAACTTTAGATAATCATCTCGATTTGCGTCAGAAAGAGTGAGAAATTTTAATCTAATACATTGTACTTATTAAGATCAAAAGAAAAGATTAGTATAGACATTGCTCGTGTTAGTTCTCATACAAATTCTATTCTTATTTTATATAGTTTTGGAAATGATACATTTACAAATATAACAACTTATTGAACAGGTCAAAGTTCTACTCCAGTTTCGATTGCTATTGACAATTTAAATCATTGTTTTATCTATATTTCGATCGAGCCAAATACAAATTTCTTCGTCTTGATTCGACGATGCAATTTCTTGAACAAGAAATGCAACGTCAAGTTCAGGTTTTTTCTTTAGCCAACGAAATAAACTTTGTCGATGATTTGATTTGAGCACGATAACTTTAAGAACGGCTAAATATGATAAATTATTTAATAGATAGAGTAGATGTTTGCGTTTAGTCACTCGACATTTGAATTGTTCGATATGAGAAAAAATTCGACAGAATTCTTCGACATCATCCGTTCGAGATAATTTATAATGTTGTCCATTGAGAATACGAATTCGTCGATTCAAACATTGACATAATTCTTTATTTTGAAAAAGATTTTTCCAATTAACTAATCCTAATGATAATGAATATAATCGTGGTGCTTGTTTAAATATTTCTAATAGAATTAAATTAATATCATCTGTTGAATTATTATACATAGTTAAATGTTCAAGTTGAAAGAAATTAATTATACGTGAGAGATATTTCAAATCTCGTTCGATCGTTAGATCATCTTCGTTCAAATGTTCTCGATGCCATTCAAATGAATTTAAATTCGAAAAATAATACAAATACTGATCTCGATTGAATCCATTGTACAATGATAAATATCGAATCCTATCAAAACGATTGAGATTATCTAATTGATATTGAATTGGATACGAATGTAGAACGTATCGATCGAAGATGTACGGTATCGTATGAATAATCGATGCAATTTCATTCGAACCATAATCAACAAGCCATCGATGATCTCTACGCCAGAAACGACTTCGAAATTGTTCGAATTTCTTATTGATATCATCGACTAAATGTGTTGAAAATAGAAAATGAAAATTGATTAATTTCGAAAGTGTCGATGTAATTAAACGTTGCCAACGTTTAGCATCGATCATTTCTATATCATAATGTTTGACTAGAGTTAATGATTGAAGATTAGGTGTAAATGAACTGAAAGATTCGAAATCATTGAAAGAATATTCGAATTGATTGAAAATGATTTGTTTTAAATAATTGAGTGGAGAGATTTCTTGTGAAATCTTTTGTTTTGTTGATGATGAATAATTTTTGCATAAATTTTCAATAGTTAAATATTTTAATAGTGACATATGTTTTAATAAATCATAGAGAATATTGATATTACATTGAGAAAGATTGAGATAGGTAATTGTAGATGATTGTAACGTAAATTTGACATTATCAATCGATTGTAAAATTGATAATTGACGAAGTTTAGAAAGAGGAAGAATCGATAGAAGATGTTCGCCGATTTGAGATGAGTTTATGAGACGAAAGGATAATAATCTAGGAAATAAAGGTAAGGCAGTTTTGAATTCTTGGACATCGTATTCATCAATAGCAATGAGAGAAAGTCTTTGTAAATGAGGAAATTCAGTTAATGAAAACCAAGAGAGAAATTTTTCGATTTGATCATGAAAGATTTCGTTTGATAATTGTAATGAAGATATTTGATGTTTGATCGTTTGATTTTCTGATAGGAAAGTACAAAATGTAATAAATTTCAATTTTGGTATCGAACGAAAGTCAAGTTTTAATGGAATCGTTCGAATTAATTTCGTAAAACGATGATTAAGTTCATCGAATGAATAGAGTAGATCGACACCATCGAGATATTGAAAACAACGAATTAGAATATCGTTTGGAAGGAATTCGAATTTCATTTCGTCCTTTTGTAACATTACTTTAATAGCAACTGAAGACTCAATTGATCCGACGAAAAAAGAAAATGTAATTAGAAGAAGACATAAAATCAAACTCAATCAAAATTCGATTTGATTTGTATTATGTATACAAAAAAAAATTCTTTAACCTTGACATCAGAACTGAGTACTATAAGCGTCATTTTTTCTTCGCATCAGTATGATTAATCTATGAACTAAATATAATTTCAATTGTTTACATAAACTTCGACCGAATAGAATACTTGTTAAAGCATAAGTATTTTCAATTCGTCTAGATTATAACGCGGTAGCATCGCTCGCGTAGTTGCTCATATGATGTATCAGCCCATCGTTCATTTTTCGCATCGATATCATCAACTTCGATAACGTGATTATTTGGGAAAAGTTTAGCTATACATTCGGCACTAATAGCAAATGGTGGTCCTTGATCTGCTCTTTCCGGATGCCAGTAGACGCCGATTAAAAATTCAGCATGTTCTTGAGATAATTGCTTTAGTTTTTCGATATATTGAACATGATTTGCGGGATGTAGTGCTGTCAGTGCTGCTCGATCCCAAACAAATGAAACAGGTCCGCCGATAAGCGAAGGAATGAGTTCTCTATCGAAAATATCACAAACAACGAGCATTAACCGTTTATTGTATGCCGAATAAATCGTACAAGTTGGTAATGGTTTATCAATTGTATAGTTAGTCTTGCTAATATACTCATCGAATAGTTCTTCAACAGCCGCAGTACTACATTCGATTCCAATTACCTATAGTAAATGACATGTAACTCGATTCTATGTTCTTCGAAAAATGATCTACTTGAAACCCTTTTTCAAGTAGCCATAAGAGATCTACGGTTTTTCCAGCAAGTGGTACGAGCACACGTGTATGAGTCTTTGATGAAGGTGCATGTTTAATTATAAATGGATGAACTTCATTAAGTTGCCAACGGATAATTTTCGTTTTGTTTTCCCAACGTTTAATCCAATCATTTGAAGTCATACCTTTTTTATCAGTTTGAAGATTCATTGTTGCTAAGAATTTTTTTGGAAATGCTACAGAATGAAATGATTTATTTAATTCATCATTTTCCAATCAAATCAAAAACCTGCGATATTTCGAAATCGAAATAATGACAATTGAATAGTAGACAACATATAAATGATAGACTCGTAAAATGAAAGAGAACACTATTCATATTACTTCAATGTACCGATAATCTCGTGATCTAGTCATGAAATTGATTGGTTTAATAAATTATCCTCATCAAGATCATAAGGATATTGTGACTGATGTATTTCTAAAAAACATTATAGAATAGATTGCCAATCTAACAAAAAAAAATCATCAGTTATCTTTTGTAGATGTCACTAGAGCATAACCTTCGAGAATGAATCAGATTCATCTTGCTACATTCCTAAAAATACGCTCAGATTAATGCTAAATTAAATTTAAATGAAAAAAATATCTTCGTTTTACTTTCTGACTTCTAGTGAGTCACTTAAAAAAATATTTGCACGAGACTAGACTAAACGCATCATTAGTTATTTCTCATCCTGTACATATTGTATTCGACTGTACTTTCACTCAAAAAAAGCACTCTTACTCGCTATGTTGACTAATAATATCAAGTTATATATCTATTATACAACCATACTTGTTCTGAGTCTTTTGGCATTTTATTTATTCGATTTTATAACAAAACAACAATCACCTGATTATTTATATACGGAAAAATATATTCTTTGTATTATTTCGAGTTTTTTCAATGTATTTGTTCTATTTTATCATTTTACACATGCTCCGCATCCGAAATTTTTAATGATAAATCGACGAAAATACATAGTTTATATTCATATAACATCTGGTATACTTGAATTTATCTTTTGCTGGCTTTCGTTCTATACAGGAAACAGATATATTGGTCGATTTACTTCTTTAATTGCAATAGTTGCACATGTCCCATCGGCTTATTATCAAACATCGACTGTATTTGGTGCAAAAGGATTCGTTGTATCTGCTTATTTACTATCGATATCTCTTCATCTTTTCTGTGCAATTCAATTGTTTATGAATCCAACATCTATTCATTGGCTATTGAATATGTTTCTTGTTCATAATATCTATGTTTGGTGTCGAGTATTTTATTTCTTTTTTGGTTTTATTGGTATTTTTCAAGATACAATTTATACGAATTCAATCTTGGTATCTGGCTTAATTTTACTTCCATCTGTATTGAGTATTTCAGGTAATTTAATCTTTTTTGGCTTTGTTATAACAAGTATTCTTCTCTACTATGTTATTGTTCAACCAAATCAATCCGATCGTTTTGCTTTTCTCAATGAAAAAACACGAAATTTCTTGATTGACACGTCCATTCATCAACAATGGATTAAAGATAAAGCTCGTTTATTATCTCTCAATGAACAACAACAATTAACCGAAAAACAAAAAGCTCAAGAAGTTTTTAATTTATTAGATACAAATAAAAATGGTTTTATCGATCAATCAGAAATGAAAGAACTATTGAAACAATGGAATGCAGATGAAGCATTTATGAAACGATTTGGTCGTTGGATAAAAACAGATGAAATTAGTTTTGAAGATTTTTACAAACATATTTGGCGTTTAAGTCAAACAGGAGAAAAATTTATTAAAGAACATGAAATAAAAGAAAATCAAGAGAAAGCACGTTTTATATTCGATTGTTTAAATTCAAATAATGATGAATTTCTCGATGCAACCGAAATACAAAAATTATTAATTCAATGGGGTTTACCGGAAAATGAAGTTGACGTCTATCTTCAAGATGATGATGATAAACAATATACATTTGATGAATTCTATCAACATATGAAACCAGTTTGGCAATTTGCATATGAAAATATGACAGTTAAAGCACATTCTCATTCGGATTAAATAAATAAACAAACTTTTTTTTTTGATAATATAAGAATGAAAAATGTGTATTTATTGGAATTTTATTTTTTCTCAAGAAAATCTAAGTATGCAATATTTTGAATTAAAATGTGAGCTGAAATGGTGGTGAAGAATATTGTTCATAATCAGTAATACTCTCACGGTTTCCAAAATGTTTCAATGCCCAAAATCGAATTCGATATGTGCCAGGTGCGAGTTGCGTATCAGTATAATTATTACTTTCAAGTTGAGGTGGATTGGTAGTAAACATAGAAACTTTTCCATACCAAATATATTCGTTTGATACTGAGAGTGGATAGCCATATCCGTAAGGTACATTTCTCCGAGCATCTATATAATATAGAAGTTCATTGTCACTATCGACTATGATCCCATAACTGAAAATATATTAAACAAGTTCTCATGATTCCTATCATCATGTGCGCATTATCTTTGAGCAGATGCAATTCGAACACTATCATTATCCGATATGACGTCTGCATAAAAAATACTCGTACTCCATGCTAGTACTATTTGAACATACAGATCATTTGTTGCATTTAAAGTCATTATTGGATCATCGGTAATATAATTTCCATTTTCATCTTGTATTCCTGTTACAATACCTGATGGAGTATTTCGAACGAAAATTCTTGTGTTTGTATAATCACCTACAACGCCAATATCTATGAAATAATATGGAGATATGTTCATTTCAAAAATAAAATAACTAGTTCAAATGAGTATTTACAAGGTAAATGAATAACGTCACCAGTAACTGTATTTGTTGCGTTAATAAAACCAGAATAATATGGAAGAAAAAGTGGATTAACTCCTGAAGGCTCTGTAAATTTGAGGGTGATATCACATGATTGTCCGGGTTGAAGTACACATCTAGTTGGATTGATATCGACTATCTTTAATTTACCATAAAAAAAGAATCTTTGTTTTTCTATTAAGCCTATATTTTAGAAATCGACACTTACAGCATAATCATTTGAGAATATTGGTACACTCAAATGTTCATCGTCACTNGATGTGTTTGCAGTAGCTAATGCAGCACCTTNCTGAGCGATATTGTAGCTCGCTGGTTTGTTACCAATATTCGTTAGTTTAACTCTATATGATGGGACTTTTCTCAACGAATCATTTAATGCCAGTTCGCTTGGTGAAAATATAGCAGATGCAGTAAGCGCTTGATAAGCATTAACTAAACCAGCACCTTGTCTCGCAACAGTATCATAAAGATCAGAATCATAGATTTTGAGTTTCGTAGCAGTTGATTGAAATAGGCTTTTTAAAACAGATNTTGGTGGACGNCAAATACCGTTTGATGATGTACCGTTGATTGTNTTTGAAGGAGGATTACCAATACTCGCAAGAAAAAGAGCCANAGTTCTACAAAAAAAAACATAAAAGTAATGATCAATTAAGGTGTGTTGAGGGTGTATAGTTTAAACATACCCAGCTACATAAGAACTTGCCAGCATTGTACTAGAATAACTACTATATGCTGACGGTAAGTTTTTAGCTTTAGCATATGTAGAAGATGATGTTGAGTAAATATTTCCACCAATACCAGCAAGTTGTGGCTGAAATTCAAGATATTGAGAAAGACCAAATGATGAGAATGAACTCATCGTTCCTCCAGTTTCCTATAAATAAATAAAATAAATCGCATTGATTTCATGATCTGTTTTCAAGTAATTTAGCCTATGAGAGTCTATACACATGTGTTTTACCTTGAAGGCAATAATATTCTGATTAGTAAATGTAAAGATAGCAGAAGAATTCTGTGATACTATTTGAATAATAGCCAAACCATCTTCTAAACTAATACTTCCACTTGGAATATTTGTTCCTCCTAAAAAAAGATAAATTGAATTCGATTGATATATAAGAAGAAAAAAAAAGGACCGGCAATGCCCTCAATATTATATAGGAGACAAGCAGTAGCACCAGCTTCTTCAGCTTTGTTACATCGAAGATTAGAACCGCATTCATCTTGATTATGCATTTGAAGAATTCTATCAACATATGAAAATATGACAGTTAAAACACATGCTCATTCGAATTCAATAAATATATTTCTTTTTGAATACGTATCTTGACATGTAACAGACGAGGGAAAAGACCATTTTTGTTTGTTGAGACCCAGTTTTTTTTCTATTATTCGCTTCTATGATTTCAATAAATAACTTATTAATTGAAAAAATAATATTTAAAAATTAAAAATATTTTCTTTTCTTTATTTATTTCTCAAATATTAGAATGAAACCTATTTGGACTGTTATTATATTTCTACTAGTTGTTGGTATTGCAATAGTTAGTCTAGCAGTTCCTTTTGTTGTTCATTTACGAAAAAAAAATCAGAAAGATCCACCGACGAGTAATATTTCATATAAATATATATGAGGTGTGTCTACATTTCTGTGATTATTCTATAGCCCAAACAACAACAATAACCACAACTGAAGCAAGAGTAACTAGTGTGAGTACAAAACGTAGTACGACTACGACCACCAGTTCAAGTATGAGACCTCGCAGTACAACTGAAAGAAACATTATTGGTATTAGTCAGATCATATTAAAATATTATTTTATCTCGTAAACTAAACACTTTTCTATTGTTAGTAACTGTTAATGGATCGATAATATCTTCTATATATCCAATTACACTCGACAGTTATAGTCAAACGCTTCAACAGGTTTATTATCCTTTCGCTTTGACATATTTTGAAGCTGTTGAAATTGTCGTATCTGTTACCGGCAATTATACCATTGGATCACTTGGAAATATCGACACGATTGGATATTTATATGAGAATAACATTAATCTTGATTTTATGTGGCTTAACTTACTTCAAACAGATTTTTGGGGGATGGATATTTACAGTTTTCTTATTACTTCTACTCTGCAAGCATCATATAAATATGTTCTATTGGCAACAACTCTTGAAGGACCTTTAACAGGATCATTTCAAATTCAAGTATCTGGTCCGGGAACAGTTAACTTCACTACAGTGATCGTCTCAAGTAAGCTTAACGAAAACTCAACTTTTATATCAGACTTCATTCTTTGCAGATTCGTCCAATCTGAATCTCGTCGAGTCATCATATTCATCAGCTTTAACAAATCAAAGTCTCACATTTTGCCGGTTAACTGTACCTTGTGAGAGTGAAGTATTTTATTACTATAAACTTATTGAATTAAATATAACTGTCGATGGAACATATTCCATTACATCCAGTAGTAGTTTAGATACATATGGATATTTGTATCAAGATGCATTTAATCCTGCTAATATATCGCAGAATCTTCTTTTAGAAAATGATGATGGTGGTGGAAATCGTCAATTTAATTTAGTCTACAAATTACATGCAACGATCAAGTATTTCTTAGTGGTAACAACGTATGTTGATGGAGCGACGGGCGAATTTTCGATCAATACATTCGGGCCAGGGGTTATTAATTTTATTGTTTGACAAGAATAACTATGAATTATTTATGCTTAGCCATTTTGTTTGCTTGTAAATTTTATTTTATATGAAGCCAATATCGCAGAAATTTCAATAAATCTCTCAACTTTTTTTTTCTTGCTTAGTGCGAATGAGCAAAATTGAGTAGTTACTGTAATTTCGATAGACATGAGAAGAAAAAGCAAACATGATTAACCTAGTGTGACGAAATCATGACTATTTATTTTTGTAACACTCTCTGACGATAGTCAAAAAGTGAATGCAAATTTCCTCTTCGTAAAATTAAAGATTCGCAAGATTTGAGGTCAAACACAAACGATTTTCTCTGTTTTTTTCATCTCAATTATGTGCATGACTTGTATTTAGTTTTCATATAGTCATTTTTTGAAATAGAAATTTCCTTTAAACAATGAAAGCTATTTTGGTCGTTCCTATCGCTTTATCCATTGTTGGTATTGTAATAGTTGCTGTTACAGCGTTAATTATTTTTCATTTTCGGAAAGATAATCACAACGATTTATCAATAAGTAAAATTTTATATAATTAATAGAGTGTTTTTATTTACTCTAATCAATAGATCGAACTACAACAATAACAACTCAAAGTAATACCAAGTAAAAAGCTAAGCTAATAACGTATGTTGCTTTTCATAGAAGCTGTTATAAGCAGTACAACAAACGCGAAAAATAGTACAATNGTAACTGGATCAAGTACAATGTCTAGCAGTACAATAATATCTGGATTAAGTATAACCACTAGTCGAACAACAACAACAACAACAACAACAACAAATAAAATTGGTATAAATGAATTGATAATGCTTTTTTTGTTGCTGAAATAAACTATTTTTTAATAATAATAGGAAATAG
>JGI26531J51214_10002800_pt1 | contig 11359 bp, 10 predicted proteins | sample ThiBiot_500_biof_2_FD_51214 | JGI IMG/M metagenome (IMG submission 51214)
AAATCATTCGATAAAGTTTGCCACAATTGGTTCTTGATCTTTTCTCTTGTTCTTCATCGTTCATTTTTGGTGCTTTTTGTCGTTTTCTGATAACGACTGATGTTCTGTTCTTCAAAGTACGACTTATTGTGGTTTGATGAACTTTGTAGCGTTTAGCAATCTGACGTTGACTGATACCGGTTTTGTTGTTGACGGCTTGCACTAAGCCGTTGAGTTGTTGATCAGTTATCTTCACCGGACGACCTGTTCGTTGTAAAAAATTAGTGGTACCATGTACCAAATACTTATTTAACATATAACGGATGGTTCTTTCGGGTATATTTTTTTTCTTGAAGTAGCTAACCGTTGTTTTCACACTTTTATTTGCTGCATCTTCGTAGAAGTTGCAAACTCGTTTTGCCAACTCTTCTCTTTCGTGACGGGTCATCGAAGAAAAAGAACTATTTATCTAAAAATACAATACCATTCGAAAGTTCAAATCATCCTCTTTAAAATAAAAAAAAAATTAGCTCTTCATGATATTCCAATACAGAGAACCAGGCTTCGACATTTCGGCAATTACTTTTGCATCGTAGGTTAAAAAATGTTTGTTTGGTCATTTATTACTAAGATCAGTATACAATAAAAGCAGACAAATCTAATCACTATTATTCCGAAAAAAAATCAGTATAATAAAATATTATCTAATAAATATCGCAAATATTTCATTGATGATAGTCTTTAAAACAATTCTTTTTGGCATTGATACATAATCTTAATTTACATTTTGCACACATAATCATTGAGTAACTGTTACACCCGATATGACGGCATCGTCCTTTGGTTGTGGAAATCGGCCAATGATGATATCCATCGGATCGAATATTGACTGGTGGATGTTGAACACGAACAGCACGAGTAGTAGTCGGTAATGGTTTTTTTTGTCGTGATTGAGAATTTGCAGCTGGTCGACCACGCGGACGGGGAGCTGGATCTTTTGGAATAACATATTTGAGACAAGCTTCGCCAATTTCCGTTCGAAATTGTAATAGAGAACGGATTTCATTCTTTGGCAAACGAAGTTGTTCACAATGTCGACGATAGAGCAACCAACCATTGGCAATACAAAGATCAATAAGATGAAATATAATCTTAAGGTAATATTTTTTTGAACGAATATTTATTCGGTAAAACGAAATTAGCATATCCATGGTGTCGATTCCACCCATGTTTTCATTGTAAACTTTAACTATATTTGGTCGATTCACTTGGATATGTTTTTTTTCGGAAGACGACCATCGTTTTACCGGATCAATTGGTTCATGACTATGTATTGTTGATAAACAATTGACGACTTTATTGTCCAACCAACGAACAGTACATAAATTGATACCATCGACTTGAGAAACTCGATAATCGACAGCACCACGACCTTCTTTTTCCAATGCTTTCTGATCCTTCATAACAACATCACGTAGGCGATTCGAACGAACTGTTCCTGTTGCAAAAATACCGAGTTTTTTTAATTCAACGAGAAGTGGAATAGTCGTGAAGTAATTGTCAAAATATAATTTGTAATTTGCCATTTGGGGAACAGTTTCACAGAGTTGAAGAACAATGTCAGTGCAAAATCCGTGTTGTGGATTATCACCTTTACCGGTGTAGAAAACAAAATCATGGCAAATGCCACTGGCACTACTGCAAATCAAAAACATCTTGTAACCCCATTTATAGGGTTTGTTTGGAAGATGTTGTTTCATTATGCTCTTTCCTTTAAAAGGAATGATTTGTTCATCAACGCTCAAATGTTGTTCCATTGGAATTTTTCGAAAGTTATTTTTGACCATATTCAATAACGGTCGAACTTTAAAAGCTCGATCAAAGTTGGGATTCGTTCGGTCTACTTGAATGGAATTATCTACGACATGTAAATACTTCTTGATTTGTAAAAATCGATCTCGGCTCATTGCCGATGCAATGGATTCGACACGAGTATTGCTTGACCAATAAAATCTTTGTTGAGGAAACGAATANATACCAGTCATAATCAATATGCCGATGAATTTATGGATTTCAACTTCGGATATGTTCACCGNTTTGTTCGGATTAATTTGGACAGAATATAAGTTCGATTGTTCTCTTAAAAGTTCAATTGATTCTTTCCCGAACATCATAAAAAAATAATCAATTGGTTTTAATTCGTCATTAGCCGGTGGTGGTGGCAAATTTTCATTGAATGTTGATGTTGGATGCGGGAAGGACTTTTTCATCCAATGAATTCGTTTTTTTTTCTTTGATTTCGATGATTCTNGTTCGATTTGTTCCTTCTCGTCTTCATCTTCGTCGGTATATTCTTCGGATGAACAATCATTATTGGCTGCTGATTTGTTCTGCAAAACTTTCCGAACTTTAGTTAATTCATCTTCAGACTCAGTTGTATCACTATCTTCACTCATACCATTCGGTATGACAATTTTCTGTTTAAAATTTGAATTTTTGGTATGAGGCATTTCTAATAATAAACAGAACAAAATAAAGAATGTTCTTATAAGAGTTCGAATGAGTTAGTGCCTTACTATTTGTTTTTTTCAACGAACAAATTATGAATTTTTATTGAAATTGAATTAAATTTGATATTGATAGATAAAATTGACAGTTATAACGTTCTGTCATATCGTTATAACGAAATATTGCGCTAGATATTACCAATAACAACTGGTCTTGATAGGTGGTGCTGGTGTTTTACCAACCAAACATTAATTAAATGTGTTATTTTATCTTTTTATGCGAAAAAAATTGACCGAGAACGCAAAATTTTCAAAAAAGATTTTCTGACCCATTGTGACCGGGTGTTGCCAAAAGGCAACATTCTCGGTTTTTCAATATTGATTTACCGCACAGGTCCTTTGTTAATTATGTTTTATATTCATTATAAAATGACGAACGTTTTGATGTATTTGCTTCCGTTCTTGCATTTAAAAAAAAATACAAAATATGGACAATTCTAGTTTCGTCCATTATCAGAGCTAATCAAAGTGTATGAGTTTTTTTCTCAAAGGCAACATTGATCCACTTCAATCAAATATGAAACATTCCAGCGACAAATACTTTAATTTATGATGGTATAAAAGTATCGATTCGATTCTATTATAAGGAGGTTTTAGATAGAAAACTGCTGCGATGTTGCCTTTTGGCAACATCCGGCCGTAAAGGGTTAAATTGTTGCTGGAGTTTTTTTTATCAACTAAAATATGTTCATCTAGAATCATAAAAGGCGAATATTTATTTAAAATTCTTCATCAAAATTCGAAAGATCAAGTTGTTGTGTATTTGTTTTTTGCATTTGTTTTTGTTTAATTCGTTTAAATGGTTGATTAAATGATTGAAATAATCGTTGAGCTTTGAGAGCACCTAAACCGGGACAAACAGTTAATTGTTCATTGGTTGCATTTAAAATCGATTCTAATGAACCGAATGCATGTAACAATGTTTGAGCATCACTTTTATTCACTGATTTGACTTGTGTAATCATTTCAGTATATTTCGTAAGATAATCATTGGATTGATGTTGTTGTGTATCGAGAAGATTTTCCGCAGATTTGCCTTCCATTATTTTATAGGTTTCTAAATATCGAGCCGATTCTTCATCAGTCCAACTGACGAGTAAAGTGAATTCATAGAGAATACAAAGACGAGCAAGTTCTTTGAGAGATTGTGATGGTTCAGTGACATCACATTGAACGAGAAGAATTTTTAATTGATAAGGAATTTTTGTTGATTTGAGACGATCATAAATATAATTGGGATTCAATGTATGATAACGAAGAGAGAGAAATAATGCACACGAACTTCGACTCATTGAATAATCTGCACCACCCAAAATTGTATCTGAATATTCCCATTTTACTTGACGAAAATGTTTCAATAGAGGATTGCCTCGTTGTCGTGAATGAACAAGAAGTGATGATGACGATGATGATGGAATTGATGTTGTCGAACTTGTTGAAGGCTCAGGTTCTTGCACAGTTTCGATTGGAATTGTTGAATTATCTGTTTTTAATCGTTTAGAAAATAAATTTATCGATTGNTTTTGATCNTCTTCATCATCAAGATCTGGAATAACGTATGCTCGACTTGCCATTTTCTTTATTTTATTTTATGATACAAATTACAGACTTATTCTGCAATGGTCAACTTGGTTTCACCATTGATTGGGCAACATAGATGTCACTCAATATATAGTTTAGAAAAAAAGAAAATTTGCGCTTTTATTTCCGAAGACCATCAAACGAATATAAAAATGTTTTTTTCATTTCGATTCGTAATTTTGTTTCCATTGATAAATTCGATTGATTTAAAACAAGAAGATAAAAACGAAGTCAATTGCGTTTTCTCTCGCAAAGCGTTAGATCAATCTTATCGAAAAAAGAATGAAAGTCATGTTCGTCGTCCGAAACGTTTTGTTCTTTTTCCTGAATTCGAATTATGGTTAAACGATTGGCGTTTTTTAAATCATCCGAAAGAATTTCGTTATTGGATAAGTAATTATTATCCTCAAAAGATCAATACAAATACAGTTCGTTTATATATTCATCAGATTTTAAATGATATTAATCAAGTTTTAGATTATCAAATTCATTCGATTCAACAAGCTCGATCAGCTAATCTATCGAATTTTAATTTCAATTTTTTTAATTATGAAATCTGTCCAAATAAAGATTCAAAAGCAACCATAGAAAATGTGACAAATGTTGAAACATTATTAATCTATCCAAGAAAATTAATTCATCAAAATCGTTATCGAGCACACGGTGGAATGTCACTTCTACCTCGTCAAAATTCAACGAGATCCATGATGAAATTTAATGTTCATCATGAATTCCAATCGTATATTGATTTTCAATATGATCCAGTGATTTATGTTTGTCGACAAAACGAAAGTATTTGTACAATGGATTTGTATGCAACGATGTTACATGAGATTCTTCATGGTTTTGGAATTGAAGTAGATTTTCATTTTCAATTTCAATTTTCAATTGAAATGTTTTTTAAGCATACGGAAAAGAATTTACCAAATAAAAATATGCGTGCGGTTATGCATTTATATGCAAGTCGAATTATGTGTCATGATGATATTCGAGCGATTAGAAAAGTTTATAATTTAACTGTTACGAGAGAAAATGCTAAATATGATGATACGTGTAGAAGAGATTTTCCATTGAACAAATTACAAAAATTGATGCGGAATTTTCATCGATCGATTTGTTTTTATTTTTTCAAAATTTGTCCATCAATTAGTTTCAGTGGATTTTTATTGACGATTGTTTATTTGATTTTAAGAAAACGTTATTTTCATGGAGAACATTCCGAATCTGGATCAAGTTTGAGTTCAGATGATTCTCAACAATCATATAGAAAACAACATAAATCAGCGATTAATGCCTTTCTTTGGCATGGAGAAGTTTTAAATCATTAGCAAAAGTCAATGTTTATTGTTTCTACTGTTTTTTTTATCTACATTGTTGTATTATTCATTGGAACAACTTGATTTCTTATTTTCCAAAACAAGATTTGATTTATGACTGTTTGACGAAAACGTTTCGATGATAACAGAAATACGTAGAAACTACCCTGAAATATAATACATAACAATTCGAAAAAGAAAAAGAAAAAGAAAAAAACAAACATACAGAAAAGTGAAGATAAGATATGAGACTGACAATTGTACCGATGAAATATTCTTTAGTTTGTTGATCAAGATCTTTCGACATTGTAGCTGTAACATAACTGTAGACGTAATATATTCCATATGGAACTGTACTAAAACAAACCAAAATTGCTTGCATAATTGTCATTAACGTTAATTGACGATCGATGTTTCGATCAGCAAGTGCTCGTATTTGATGAATATTTCGATAGGATAAATAACCAAAAAGTGCCAAAAAGAAAACTGGCAATCCAAACAGAAGAATAAAGAAACTAATCACTGTATAATTATGATAGATTGCATTAACAAAAGAACATGATGCACTTTGTTGGTAAAATCTTTCGATAATAAATAAATGTCGGAATACCATGAAGAATCCAAATAAGAATCATAATCGATGAAATCAAATATGTCCATTTGATTGTACTCAATTGACGAAGTCGTTGATGTCGTGATGTTGATAGAAATTGATTGATTGATGCTAAACAATAACATGTAAATGAAATCAAAGTTAACGTTGTAAGAGAATATGATCGTAATTGACATAACCAAACATATTTATTAATATCAACTCCAAAGCCTGTAGATAAGATACGTTGAGTTAGATTAAATAGAAGATAAATTGTATTGTTCATTGAACAAACAATAAAAAGAAACGATGAAGAGGCTTTACGAAGTTTTTGGTCTTTTGCAAACATAAAAATGTTTATCAAATTACCAATAACTCCAACAACAAGAAGAAAGATACCAACATAGATAGTCAACTCTTGAGAAATATAGAACAATGACATTTTAATAAAGACTGTGAATATTATTCTTCGCAAGATTAAATATGACTGACTTAGTTGCTATTTTAGACGACTAATAAGTCAAATGAAACGATTTACTNCTTGATATTTCATTCNATAAATAGTTGTCTACAAAGAATTTGTATTTCATATCGATTGAAAAGTATCATTTAACCAATTATTTNAANATGCACCTGTNAAACTTTGTTTTTTTTTCGGGAAAAATAGTCTTATTACGAACATTTATTGAAATGAACTTTGTAATCTTCTCAAAGCACAAGAAAACTTTGTAAATTCATGTAATAACAACGGTTTTTGACCATTTGTAATTCCATCAGAACGTAGAAATTCTTTTGAATATAAGTAAAATTGAAGTTTTTCTGATTGAAGAAAGATCTTTGTGTAACAAATTAATTCTTGACCATCTTTAAATTGACAAAGTTCTTTTAAATCTGTTCGAATTTGATTTTGATCGAACCATTGGTCAATATCCGATTGATTCCATTGTTCAACTGATTTCGTTTCAACGACATTTTCATTCGTAATGATCGATTGAGACAAGTTCGATGGTGTCAATTTATGTTGAATAATTTTTGTTATTTCTGATAATTTTTTATCTTCTAATTGATTTCGATCTTTAAAACGAACATATTGAACATCACTCATTCGAATTTCTAATTGACAAATAAAANCGAAAAATTTTGTTGATTTTTTTTAAAAACATCTTACCTAACCAAGGTGGAAGTTGAGGTTGTTGAAGATAAATTGGTAGAATTAATTTTTTTTCTTTTAATTTTTCGAGAGCATAGACAGCTTCTTGTCGACAAGATTTACTTTTACAATATTGATCGGAAATCAAACAAAAGATAACATCAGCATCCATCATTCCGATCGCAATTTCTTCCCACAAATCATCGCCACCTTTCAAACATTCGAAATCAACCCACGTTTGAAAACCTTGATCGATCATGATTTCATGTAATTGTTTACAAATTTGTTGATCTTCGTGTGAATAACTAATCATGATCTTTGGTTGACTTCGAGTTTTCTTCGATGATTCGGACTTACTAAGATATTTACTCGAATCATTTAGATTTGTTAAGATACATGCTGCAGCTTTTGGAATGTTTTCCAGGAAATGAGGAATATATTCATTCGTTGAGCTATTTTCATTGGTTTGTTTGGAGAGATTTTCAATGAATTGTTTAAATTGTGGTTTAGCTTGTTGAAGTATTTGTTTGTATTTATCTTGAAATGAAATACTCCAAAAGATGTTCACAAGTGCAGTGATGGTCGTTTGTCGAAGAGGATCATGATTATTTTCTAATGAATAATAACGAATGAAAAATTCAATAAAAAATTCAGTTGTTGATGAAGTTTGAAGATCGACATTGGATTGTTCGAGAATATAATTTGCTGTTCGATCATCGTTAAATAATTTAACAAAAACAAGTAAAATCTCTGAAATATGATAACTTTCCGACATGAATCGTTTGTCAACAGACGCATGAAACGTATGTTGTAATAAATGATCGAAAACATCAGTCAAATACTTTTGATGTTTGATTTGTTCAGGTGTTGATAGTAAGGCAAGGATCATTGAACATGTTGTTGTTACGTTTGTATCTTGATGAGTATTTGGAAATTTGAGGATAAGTTCAGTTGTATTGAATTGATTGAGCCATTCGATGCCTTGATCATGTCGACTTATATTAAATATTGTATTGAGAATTGATTTTTCGAAGAATAAATATCGATTTTCTTGTCTAAAATTGAAAATGCAAAGAATATCGAATGAATGAATCAAAATGAGAGTTTGTTCTTTATACTCGATGATAATCTTTAGTAAATCGATGATTTGTTGTGCAAATTGAGATTGAATAAATTGAGGTATTGAATTCGTTGCATTTGTGTGATTGAATATCATGTAAGAGAAATNTTTTAATGTATCTTGTTGTNTATCATTTAAATCTGGACAACGAGCAAGTTTCTTGATTTTATTTAGAATCAAAGATAATAATTCAAGAAAATTCGTNGGACGATCTTCATCGTCGGAATGCATTTCTAAACAGATAATATAATGTAAANGTAGATTCGACCAACTAATTCTGTTTGTAAGAAAGCAACTGATGTTTGTTAAATGATCNTTGGGCATTGAAATGTCTTTTAAATCATTTTGAATGAAATCTCGGTTGAAAAAATTAAAAAATTTGTAAAAAAGTGATTTAGCTGAATCTAAATCGATGTTTATTTCATCGTCGGAGTCCGGATTTTTGAATTTAATAAGTAGATAACATTCATTTTCGATCATTTCGAAATCTTCATCAGTTAAATTTGTTTGATGAATTTCAATTAAATTCAATAGATCATTAATAATATTCCAAAGATCAACAAAAAGATTTTTATCAAATATTCGCTCGTGTGATTTTTCATAACAAGATTTNATNGTTTTTATAATATCACCAAATCTCTTATGATCAAATTGGATTGTATCCATTGATGCTAATANGTATACTAATGTCTAGCCTTCACCACAAAACGTTANTTTTTTTTAATATTCATCGAAGCATAAAAAAAACAAACAAATATATTTGCTATTTTCTCTCTGTTGAGTCATGCTTTGAGGGTGAGGGTGTTGATTATAATGCAAATCTCGATTCGTTTTATTGAATATTATAAGTACGAAGTTTATGAGGTTGATATAATTGTTCAAGATTTGTAATATCTTCATTTGAAAGTTGAATATTTGTTGCTTGTACAGCTTCTTCGAGATGATAAAGTTTCGAAGCGCCAATAATTGGTGAAGTGACACCTGACTTCGATAAAAGCCATGCCAATGCAATTTGAGCTGGTTTCATTTGTTTTTGCTCGGCAATTGTTTTCAAACGTTCAACAATTTCGAAATCATTATCGACGAATTGAGTTCGATTTCGAACTGCATCGACTTTAGCTCGATGNGTCAGTGAAGTTTCTTCAAGATTTTCTTCGAACATTTCNGCTTTTGTTCGANTTCCCGAGAGAAAACCTCGAGCAAGTGGTGAATAAGGAATCAAACCAACACCTTGATCAAAACATAATGGATTCATTTCACGTTCTTCTTCACGGTAAACAAGCTAAAATTATCAAACAATTCGATTTCGATTCGTTGTAAATGTTATTTGTTTTACATTATAACAATTTTGCATCGAAATAAATTTCGTCCAACCATTTTTTTCTGCGATATGTTGAGCTTTAGCAAATTGCCAAGCACACATCGANGATGCACCGATGTATCGAACCTAGAAAATCATAATTCANGCCAAATGATGATTCTTTCTTGTTCAAATTATACTTTGCCAGATCGAACAAGATCATTTAAAGCCTCCATTGTTTCTTCTACAAAAGTCAAAGTTCAAACAAAACTATGAATTCAATTTATTTTACCAATGGGCGTATCTTTTGAAAAACGATGAATCTGATAGAGATCAATATAATCCATNTTCAATCGTCGTAAACTTGCATTGCATGCATCGAATATATGTTTACGGCTAAGTCCTCGACAATTAGGACCATCACTCATTTTATTATGTACTTTTGTTGCAACGACAATTTCCTCTCGAATAGCTAAATCATTCAATGCTCGACCAGTTATTTCTTCACTAATACCCAATGAATACTAAAATCAATCAACTCTATGTGTAGTTAAATCTGTATAATTAATTCAGTGTTTACCACATTTGCTGTATCAAAAAAATTAATTCCAAGTTCTAATGCTCGTTTAATAAATGGTCGTGCTTCTTCTTCTTCAAGAACCCATTCACGTAATTTTTTCGATCCAAATGACATCATACCCAAACATATTCGAGAAACTTGTAAACCACTGTTACCCAATCGAACATACGGCATTCCACTTTTTTTCATGCCTTCAACCACGGAAATCTTTTCATTGTTACTCGAACTCATCTTCTCTTCTTGTGATAAGAACAAAATGAAAAATAGATGAAATTATTATTTTTAACGTTATATATACTATCTCATTATCAGTGTTCGTCGTACGAAACTTAAGTACGCTTTTATTTTCAAATACTCAGTCATTTCGTACCATCATACTTGTTTTTCTGTCTTGCAATATAATATCTGTCTATGCAATCTTTGAGTCAATATACGTCGCTTTTTTTCTCGTCCTGTAAAAAAGCGTTGCATTTGATGTTTTTAATTTGCTTTTTTTTACGATCAATGCAAATACTATTTGACAAGCTTTGTGTTTTCTTTTCCTTCGACAGAAAATGATCACGCTGAATTGGTCTTCGTTTTGTCTTCTACTTATTTTTTCATCAATAACTGCAGTTATTTTTCAACAAACTTCAAGTTTAATTATAAAAAACAATGAGAAAAACTCAACTGCGCTTGCCAATATTCGTTGTTCACGAAATTGGTTTCAATTAAACTATTCTTGTTATTTCCTATCAGAACAGTTGTCAATAATCACACAACCAAATTCAACATGTGAAAAATTACATGTCGAAAAAACTTCGTTGATGTTGATCGAAAGACCGATCGAATTCATTTATGCTGCATTTGTTCTTGTGAAAAATGATCTGTCAAGTTTATTAGTACAAATCAATGTCAATTTTATAAAAAGTAAAAGTCAATTGAAATTCATTGAAATCAAATGTCAATATTTAGATGCACATTGGGAAAATATATTTTCATCTCAAATCGTTGATCTTCAATGGAAATTATTCGAAGAACAAACACGATCATCAAAACATTGTGATGAATTTCAATGGAATGTCGTCAATGATAACGTCGATGTTTTCATTTTAAAACAAAAAATCGATTCAAATCGAACGATTTGTTCATTAAATAATCTCAATTCTGATACAGCTCATCGACATCTCTGCGA
>JGI26531J51214_10002830_pt1 | contig 11299 bp, 9 predicted proteins | sample ThiBiot_500_biof_2_FD_51214 | JGI IMG/M metagenome (IMG submission 51214)
CACCGAAGAATTGACGTAGAAAATTTCTTTTTAATTGTTACCAGCTGCTTTTGTTCTCAGCTTTGTTAAATAAAAATAACCATAAAAAACGAAAATAAACTTTAAAAAAATGATGAAACGCGTTCTTTTACTTCTTATTTTCGTACATTCGGTTTATGCTGATGATTTTTCACCTCAACTATTGATCAATACATCATGTTTAGGTCAAATTCAAGGTGAACTCAATCCAAAAGTCCGTAACGTTCGTCAATTTATTGGCATTCCGTTTGCACAACCACCGATTGGATCACTTCGTTTTCTCCCACCCTCACCTCTCCCACCTTTCAATGGTTCTTCATCGGATATCTATAATGCAACAGCTGCAGCACATCAAGGCGGATTTCCTAAATTTACTTGCATGCAATATTCGTCTGCAAATGGAATAATCGGTCAAGAAGATTGTCTCTACTTAGACATTCATCTTCCATTAAATATCGATAATGGAACTCTTCTACCTGTTGTAATTTATATTTACGGTGGTGGATTTCAAACTTCAAGTTCACAGAATCCGACTGATCTAGTTTCGACATATCAAAATGTGATCTATGTTGCTATACGATATCGAATCAATGTTTTCGGTTTCATTGCTACAACAATTCTATCTGAAATACGNCCAGGTCCTGTTCAATCATCAGGACTTCATGGTTTCGAAGATCAACAATTGGCTATCAAATGGGTTCGAGATAATATTCAAGGTAAGCACAACAAGATTGATTAATGAATTGATAATTTCAAAACTTTTGAAGATCAACAATTGGCTATCAAATGGGTTCGAGATAATATTCAAGGTAAGCACAACAAGATTGATTAATGAATTGATAATTTCGAAACTTTCTTTTTTTAGTATTCGGCGGTAATCCAAATGAAATCACTTTACAAGGTCATTCAGCCGGTGGTGTTTCTGTTTGTTTGCATCTTGTTGCACCTGATTCTCGCAATCTTTTTCAACGTGCAATTATCGAAAGTGGTGGTTGTGATATTGCTCATCAATCTCTCTCGCAAATGGAAACTATTGGTGATGAAATATTCTCACATTTTTGTGTGTTACCATCGCATCCACTCGAGTGTTTGCAAGGAATAAATGCATCAGAACTTATTGAATATGTTAAAAAACAAGATTATATGAATTTTTTCTATCCAAATTCGCTCTATCCTCTCGTCGATGGTTTGATCATTCCTGATTCGATAACGAAATTATTTCAAAATGGACAATTTGCAACTAATATCTCACTTTTAACTGGTACAGTCAATGGAGAATTTGGTTTTTTTATAGGATCGAATGCTGAACCTGGTTGGCGAGTTGAAAATCTAACTCAATCAGTTCTATCCAAATGGGTGCAACTCTATTCAAATGGACAATCTGCATATTTAAATAAAACATTTAATCCCTATGTTGATCGAAGTGTTCCACCGGAATTGAACAATTATTATGGATTGAATGATGCTCTATCAACGTATCGATATCAATGTCCTGTTCGTCGAGTAGCCAGTCATCTAATTCATCATAGCAATCAATCTGCATACTTATATTCATTTAATTACGTTCCATTATCATCTCGATTTGCTTATCTATCACAAGCAGTACACGGTCAAGAACTACCGTTCGTATTCAATTCAGTCAATCATGATCATGTTGGTGAATCGGTATTAGCATCGGCAATGAGTTTACTTTGGATGAGATTTGTTATTCATGGAAATCCAAATATTCCATTAGCCACCGAAACAAAAAATCGATTGATCGAGCAATTGAGTTCGCTCGGCNGTTGGCCAAANTATTCACCAGAAAATCCTTCATCTTATATCATTTTTTCGAATGAAAAACTTGGAAATAGTAGTGCAACTATTCAATTGTCGGAAAGTCGTTATCATACACCTTTATGTGAAGCATGGGATGAGATTGTACCGAATCCTAATATTACCAAAAAATGTAATCCTGGTTACACAGGACCGAATTGCACGAAAGGATATTTATTTTCTTAATAACAAAAATCAACATATAACCTTACATTCAACAGACTATTCAATTCTGTTTTTAAGAACTTTTCAGTTCAGTGAGGTGAATAAATTATATAAAAAAATCCTGAATTTTTCTAATTATAATGTGTAAATATATATTGTTAAACTATGCGTTCAAATAAGAGTTTATACAATGATAAATGAAATTAAAAAATAAAGAAAAGAGAAAATAAGTCTACATAGGTCATCAGTCGGACCGAATTTCATCATTTTCTTTTCCGAATTAGACTCAATGTTAGTAGTTAGCCCTAGTTTCCCCACATATGTTTTATTTCATTATTAGATCAAACATACTTCACCATATTAAAACCGCCCATTTCCTTTTATCGCGAAATCGCGTGATTACATTATAAACACACCATTTTTAGTATTTATATCTATCTCTCACGAACATACTTTTGTCTGCAGAAAAAAAAACAATCCTAATTTATTATCTCTGATGATTAGTATTACAGGATTTGTACTCAATTGCATCACACTTAGTGTTAGCATATGTACATGTATTATTTCTTGTTTAGTTTTAATCTTAATTATTCATAATCTGTGGCGGACACGTCTGAATCGAGAAAATAAAATTGTTCTTACACTTGCTGCAAATATTTATCTATTGATTTCATTTTGTACAGCTGTATTGACATCGTTTAATGTTCAAACAGTTTTAGGTGAATTGTATGAATGTCATTTCAATTCAACGTTTTGTTTATTTGTTGGATATATTATAAATGTTCTTTTCGGTGCATTGATTTGGAGTTTTGCAAATCGAGTATTTTTTTCGAAAAAGAATATAATTTTCCCAGAAAAAATATNTTTCTTTTAGTCATTCTTTCGGCTTTGTCGTATTGTTTATCCATCCTATGCTTATCTTCAAAATATTTGGTTATATATTATTCTATCACCTATTGAATTTATTTTAATTTGTTTACTTGCATGTCCACTTCTTACTTGGCATGATATTATCTATATACCACATGAATATTATTGTTATCTTGAATATACGAAAATTCGTCCGATGGCTTGGTTTTTATTAATTGATTATGGATTTCCTATTTCATTGTTATTAATTATGTATCTACGTATAACTATTTTTCTTCATCAAGGATCAAATAAACAAATTACGGCTATTAAACAACGACAAGAACGTGATCTTATTGTTATTCGACGTATTTTTATTGTTGTCGGCATTTTAATTGCTCTTGGAATACCAACTATTGTTCTTGTTGTGTGGTATCATGTGACAGGTAGAAAATACGAATTATTCTATCGTATATCATGGCTTTCAATTAGTTTATCGACAATAGCATTGAGTTTTTCATTAATCTTTTTTACACCACAAGTCAAAGAAATTGTTTTTAAAAAACTTCAACGTATTAGAGTCAAGCCAATTCATATACCTTCAATCAATCTAATTCCTCCAAGACAGAACACGTAAATGTCGTTGCTTTGATCGTAGTTCGTTTTTTCAATCATGCTTTTGTATTTAAATTGTTAAAAAAATATCAAGTTAATATATAATTCATTACTCAATGTCAACTCAAAGTTTCTCATATAATAATCTTAACAAATTCATTACGAGTTATGAATTTTAAATGATAAAAAAGGAGATTTACATATTNTAACTTGTATAATCTTATGCCTCGNTATTGTTTGACAGAATATCGTCTATCTACCAAATGAATGCTNTTGTTATTTAAAATTTACAATTATTTGTAGTATAGTATGGTTAACTTTAATTGATTATGGAATGTTTCATTCATAAACAATCGAATACTTCTACATGGCTACACAAACAAACACTAATGTTTTTGACCAATCAACGACTGGAAGCACACAGAGCAGAAATTTTTTGTGACTCTCTACTATGAAAAATGAATAAACACGTCAAAAACGACAAAATTGTATTGAGAGCGGAGCAAATTAGTTGGAAATTTCCAAATATTACTCATAAGAAAGCCAATGAAATTTTGTAAGAAAACAATTTCGCAGAAATACACTTGAGGTTTATTTACTTTAAATCAAATATAAATACTGCAATATACGTTTTGTGTTATTTCATAAGAAATGGATACATGTCAATTCACATATATTAGTCCACAAGATTATATGAAACGAACGGCTATTGGTGTTGAACAAGCATGGGAAGTATTGTGTGCCAAACTACACCGAGAAGGACCTGAATTACCGAATGCAACTCATTATTATACAATAAGTCCAGATGGTCCGGAACTGTTCGCAGTCGTACAAATTGATGATGGTTGTTTTGAAGTATATTATCACGACTGTAGTACATGGCATAAGTATATTACTGCTCATGACATTATTTTTGATAAAATACCTGACACACGTAACGGCTGTCCACCAAGAGCCACTTCTTAACTTAAAAGCATTCGTTTTGATTCTTTTTTTCCTTTTTGTTCTGTTCTCTTTTGCATTATAATAAACGTGACTATTGAAAATAGAAACGAAGTAATGGATGCATGTGCGTTTACTTATATTAGTAAAGCTGATTCGATGCCTAAACATGCAATAGGTATCGAACAATCATGGGAAGAACTCAAACGAGACTTTGACCGTACAGGTCCTGAATGTCCAGATGCTATGCATTTCAAAACAATAAGTTTACAAGGTCCTCAATTATTCGCTGTTACCAATGACAATCAAGTATTCTATCATGACAACGGACATTGGNATCGATATATAACAGCTTTCGATGTCAAATTTGGGATTATAGAATCAAGCAGTTCCAATATACAACGCACGACAAGCGATCAATTAGAAGATTGGATTATGATACCACATGAAAAATAAAGTTACATTATATTTTTTTTGTCAATCAGTCGGAAGAATTTCGTATGATATTTGATCTGTACAAGAATCGAATTCAAGAAAAAAATGTTTTTGATAACGTTGTTCGAGATGTTTTCGTTCTTCGACAGATACATGAGGATAAACATATCTAAGATATCGACGGCATGCATTCGAATTGAATTGCAATGCAGGTTCTCCGTAAATATCCATTGTAAATATTGAAACAGCTGTTTTGATATCATTCAGTTTTATATAAGATACTGCAAGATATTCATCATCGATTGATTGTAATTCTAGAAAACGATGAAGAACTTGACTCCAGTAGATTATTCGATCGTTTTCTATTGAAGATTTAATCCATTCATCTACAGCAATTTCAAAATCAGAATGTAATTGTTTGATAGAAATTTTCTCTTGATCGAATTCTTCTTTGAGTGTTTCATAAATATGAAGAATAATCGCTTTGTAATCAACTCGATGCGTTCGTATAAAAGCAATTCGTTCTTCGGGACGATCTTCTAAAATCACAATATTCGTTCTTATATGATTTTCATACGATTCTGATCGATAATAGAAACAAAATTCAAGTAAATTTAAATAAATGCCATGTGCATTACGACGATCAGCACGTACGCTGATGGATTTATTATAGTCCATGAGAACAAATTGTGGCGTAATTGTATTATGATAAAATCTCATCAATTTAGTAATCATTTGGTAAATATTCTCTGTAAAAATTGCACCCATTGTTTGAAGCATTTTACATCGAACGATAACAAAACCAGCTAAAATAGTATCTTCTTCTTTTGAACGGTCAAAAATGAAATTTCCTAAATAAGAATAAATATCTAATGCAATATTATATAAATGTAAAGTTTCAAAATCAAGTGCAAGACGTTTAAAAGCAGTTTCAATCAATTGACAATTATGACTATTTTTGATAATCAATTCAATAAATTGTTGATAAGTTTCAATAGATTTTGCATATTTTTGACATGTTAAATAATTTCCAATCGCTTGACGAAAAGCTGGCTCAATTGCACGAATATATGAATTTAAAGGTAAAGGTTTATATCGTAAAAATATTTCCAAATAAGATCCATAAATTTCATTGATAATATCAAGATTATCTTTATATTTTTTAGTCAATTGTTTAAATTTTTCATCGATTCGACACACATCATCGATAGGTTCTGTTAAAATTAAATCAATAAAATCTCGAAAAATCGTTATTATTTGTTTATAATCTTGTTTTTCATTAAAATATTCAATAAGTTTCATTATAATAGGTTCAATTGAAATATAAACAAAAGAATGACGACTATATTTAAGTAGATAAGTTACTAATCTACGAAGAATATCAATAGCAGAAATGAAATTTGAATATTTTTCATAGAAATGAACTAATCGATAAAAACATACGATTGTATGTTCACATATATGACCATGATTTTCAAAATATTCAATAGCATTATAATACCATTGTTGTTCTTTTTCAAGATCTTTTTTTCTTGAATATAAATGTCCAATATAAGAAAATGCGTCTTCACCAATACAAAAATTTCTTTTTTCTTTTTCAAGTTGATAATTATAAAGTTCTTCTTTGTAAATATTAATAATTGAATCAAAATCTTCATTTAAATATTTTAAATTATTCTTACAAATTTGTTCAATTTCAGGATAATCTTTAATTGATTGAGTTACTTCTACAACTAACTTACGAGCTGTTTGCATATCTTTTTCAGATTCTCTTTTTAGTAAATGATCATCATTTAATTTTGATAGAATCGAATTTTTATATCCTTGTGCTTGAGCTAGAGCAGCAACTTTTAAACGACAATAAATTAAACATCGTTGAACATCAGATTCTTTGAACATATTTGGATTTAATGATTTTATTAGACATTGTCCAAAAGCAAATTCATCACGTTTGAATTGTAGTACAATAGTCGGTGTTTTTATGACAGATTTTTCGATAGAAGTAAATGGATTTTCAAGAATCATTTTTGAAATATCTTCTGGTGTTAAATCATTTGTTTGAACCAAATATTGTTGTTTATAATTAAAAAGTAAACTTTCATAGCATTCTTTAATTTCTCCTAATTCATCTTCATGACATATATTTAATGCTTCGAAAATATTTTGATTAGCTTGATTATAATTTCCTTTTTTTGTATTTAATCGTGCTAATTGATTTAAACATTTGAGTACAATTAGATAATCCTCACGTCCAACATGTATAAATCGACGTGAAATGTGTATTACTTTTTCAAAATAATCCATAGCCATTTGACGTCTTTGTTCATTATCAGCATATTGAAAACCAAGAAGAAGTACTCCTGAAATAATACTACGTCTATAATTTGATGTCATATTTGTTAGACTTTTATCAAGAAAAGCTTTCCAAGTTTGAGAACATCGATCATATTCATCTTGATCATTATCTAATTTAGCTTCGTCAAGACCAGCTTGTGCAATTGTTAAATATGTATGACCATGAAAACGCGTTGACGTATTCATTTCATAAGCGAGTATTTTCTTGTAACTTTTCCAAGCAAGATCAATTTCACCTTGTAATTTATAAATTGATGCGATATTGATTGATGTGATATTTCGATAGCCTTGATACATTGCATATTTATCAATTGGAATATTAAATTGTAATTCTTCAGCTTTTTTGAAATATTCTAATGCATGACGATATCTTTTCATTAAACGAAGACTAATTCCAATACAATTATAACTTGTCGTATAAAGATAAACATAATCTTCTTTTTCATTTTTTGGTAATTCTTGATAAAGTTTAAGTGCTTGTTGCTGAAATTCGATTGCTGATTTTCCATTACGTTCTTTCAAAGCAAGCCAACCAAGTCCAGCTGTACAAGCAGATAGAAATGTTTCTGATAAGTTTGATAACTTCATAAGTTCATAGAATACTTTAGCTTGAGCTACATCTTGTTGTGGATGATTAGCAAGTAAATGACCAATTCTGATAATTTTTGCTTCAGATGAACAAGTTCGTAGTGTTCGATAGTCTTCGATAACTTCCTGTTTTTCTGGTTCATCTTCATCAATAAATGTTATTTGAATAATCCAAAATGATGGTGATTCTTCAGAAATGTTGACAATTTTAAAAAATGAACCAACAGAAAATAAAACTTCAGATTCAGCATCACCAAGTGGACTATATTCGCTGATTCGTGCAAATGGTTTACGTTGTTCAATAGTAGGATCTTTTATTCTAGCAGTTATTTCAAATAATACTGAAACAATATCATCTTTTGGTTTGCCAGCGAATATGCGTGCTACTTCAATATCTTCACTTGTTGAAAAATAACTATTTGTTGTTATGAGTGTACCATTGATATGTTTTTTCTCTAATTCTTTGATTTCCTTAAGCGACATACGTTGACCACGATAGAACGTTTTTAATGTGCCTATTTGAATGTTTTTATCTTCTAAAAATTTTCCATGAAGTGATTGTAATTGATTTCGAATATCAAGCAAGAAAAAGCGAAAATCAAGGATTGCATGCATTGCTTGACGGCGTAGCACTCGATTAATGAGACGATAAATGATGGAATCCCTGGCATAGTAATACAACGCCCCATGAGGTTCATAAAACTCTTCGAATTCGTCGATAAATTGTAGGGTTCCTGGATTTTTTGAGAAGTGTTTTCGAGTTTGATAAATAAACTTTTTAAATTCAGAATCTCGATCGATCAAAGGTAATTCTAGGACGAGATCGATGAATAATGGAAACCAAAGTTCAGCAAAATCCGCAATATTATTAACAACATTTGTTGTCATTGAATCTAATGAACAACCAGACAGACTTGAAAGAAGAATATCCGAATGATTAACACATTCATGTACACATTCCCAAAAACATTTAATAAAATCATTTGAATTATTTTTCGAATTTGTTATTACTAATTTATACGATGATTTTCTTAAATAATCGAGATTGAAATGATTAATTTGTTGATTTGGATCAAATAAAAGAATCGATTGAACACGACGATATTGATGAAGATTTCGAGCAAAAATATTGTTGATCATTTCAACTGTAACTATAATAAATATATAGTCATATCGAATAGATCGAATGAATTCTTCGGATTCATCAACACTATGAAATTCTTTAATGTAGTCCATTGTTTCACGAATATTTTCCTTGATATTTATAATATCTATATTATCAATTTGTGATGTAATTATTACGGTTACCAAATCTGTACATGTCAATTTCGATGTCGCCATTTTATAACGACTATTTTTTTACAACCCAAAACTTACGAATATTTTTCTTTCGTTTCTTTCGATAGCGATGACGCATGGCAACGTTTATATACGTACGCATCTGATGAAAAAAATTATTTTTTTTTGACAACATTCATGAAATACCTCTAGGAGAATTTTTAATTTATCCGTCGACTAAAAACTACCCGTAGATGGAGTTAATTCATTATCCTGCATTTTGCCTCTGTTGAATGTTATCAAAAATTGCATAGCTAAAACTGGAAGAAAGTTTTTTTTCAATTTATGAGCGCTCAAATTTTATTTCAATCATTTTAGAAGTCAATTATAAGGAAAGAGATTAAACGCAGCAAATACGCATTTCTCCATCTTTCGATTCTGAAACGAGTGAAGTTGTGCATGCATCTCGAGCAAGTGCAACACGCGAAGACATGGCCGAAGGCATCCAACGAGTGCATTTTCGGAATGTACGAGCTCCACTAGTTTCAGGTAACAATGGTTCAACAGGTTGAGGAACACCCAATGATCGTGTGCTAAAACGATCGCAGCACAAACGCCAATTGTCTCCAGATATATGAATTTCAGGTGCATAGCAAGTTCCTGATGGTCCTGTATATACCAGTGTTTGGCTCTTGTGCACCCATGAAGTGCACACAAGAGATTGTCCAACTGTTGCCAACAACAGCATACCAAAAGCTATTATGAATGATGGATTCATCTGGAACAAAATTGAATTTTCACGGTTTTTAAAAATTGTGAGAATCTCTTCCGATTTATATACACGAGCTGATGACTTAATCCGTCTGTAACCAATCCAAAAATAACTGCGCTAATTGACTTTCCGCCTATGAAAGGTTTTGCAAAACAACTGTATCTTCGCTGAGAACATTGCGTATGCGATATTTAGAAAAATAGAGTAATCTTTTTTTAATTGTTTCGGAATGTCTTTTTTTGCACATAGCTTTATTCGGATTAGTCAGAAACATTGTTTTAGTGTCTAGCTATTTTAATTATATTTCGAAAATAAAAAACAAACGGCCATTGTTTGTTAAAAGTTTTCANTTGAATTAAATAAACCACATATCATCCGCCACTTTCGGATCGAAAACCATGACTTTTGTTTTAATATCGTCAAGAGAATAACTTTCGTTATTGGCGTTTTCATCGTCAGTATCGTCGTCATTATCATCATCATTTTCATTACTAGAGCAAAAAAAAACAGTTAATTATGAAAAATATTTGTTTTGTTTTTAGATATTATACTTTTCAGATACATGATTGGCGTCGAAATCAAGCGATCGTGAACCATAAGCAGCTAAATGAGCATAATAAACAGGCGCAGGTATCGAAACTGATTTAGTACAACGCATATCAGTATGACAGAGCTAGAGATTTGGTCATGATTTTATTTTGAAAATACTAAAATATATGCAAACTTACCCAATAAGTCAATTGTTGAATATCGTCACTGCTGAATTTATTGTCGTCGTGAAGAACATGATAGAGTGTTGGACGAGCAGTACCAATCCTAGAAATTCAAACAAAAATGAATCGAAAATAAAGAAAAAAAGTTAACACGAAACTTACATAGCTTCTTGTGAGCAAAGATAAAAGTCGAATTGTGATGGATGAGTGATATCTTGATCGATGACGGTACCCGGTCGAATGTTTAATGTTTGCCCATTTTCGTAGAGAAAAAATCGTGTATTATGTCGTTTTTTCACGACAATAAATGTCACTGCTGGCAATGGTCGATTGCCATAGACTCCTAGAAAGATTTCATTCATTTCGATTTTCTTTTGCATGATGGATTTTACTTCGGCAAGCTTCTTTTATTTTAGTCACTTCATTTCCGAGAACTTTTTCGAAATGTCCTTCATCAACTCCATCACGGTAGAAAATAATCTTATTCGGTAACATTTTACATGTTCCACCAAAAACTCGTAGTAAATCTTCGACCATTTTGTCGAGATCTTTAATAATTTCTATTGAACAACGACCTTTCTTTGGATATTCTATAGAAACAACAGTTATTTCGATTAAATCAAAAACAATTGTCAATTTACGTTCACAAAGTCTCGCAGCATAGAGACTATTGGTCGGTTCACGTGATGCAACAACTGCTGCTACTGATGGTCGATCAGTTGATGAAGTTGAATGTGTAACCTAAATAAAAAAA
>JGI26531J51214_10002855_pt1 | contig 11259 bp, 10 predicted proteins | sample ThiBiot_500_biof_2_FD_51214 | JGI IMG/M metagenome (IMG submission 51214)
CCGCCTCGGCGACATCATGCTTGGCAAGCAATGGCGGCACATCAAATTGTGGTTCGCCGGGAAGGAGCATAATTGGAACCTTGCGGCGTACGAACTGGCTCAGATAAGAGCAAGCCTGACCGATGCGGCATCGCTTTATTCAGGCATTCCCGTAAACGACGTCGTAACGATGGCCGGCCCAATTCAATCAATCGACAAAGCCATTCAGTCAAAAGACAGTGCAGGTTTCGCGAAAGCGTTCAATGAGCTTACGGTCGGCTGCAATGCCTGCCATCGCAGCATGGGACGAGAATTTATCGAAATCAGAGTGCCCGGAGCGTCGCCCTTCAGTGATCAGGTATTCTCACCGCCGGCAACGCGATAATTCAGAAAATCCCAGCAATGCCGGGCAATCATGAGTTCCTCGTCGGTCGGAATCACCCAGGCCGAGATCCTGCTTCCCATCGCAGATATTCCGGGGCCGCCTGTCTCATTAGCGTCAGCATCGATATCGAGTCCAAGCCAGGATAATTGTTCGCAGATACGGCGGCGGATTTCAGGCGCGTGTTCTCCTATGCCGGCAGTAAAGACGACGGCATCGAGTCCGCCGAGCGCGACGACAAGCGAGCCGAGTTCAAGGCAAGCGCGATACACGAACTGGTCGATGGCTTCGCGTGCGTGTGGCTCCGGGCTCGCCAGCAGGATCTTCATATCGTCGCTGATTCCGGAGACACCCAACAGGCCCGACGACTGGTAGAGAAGCTCGCTGACCGCAGTGGCGTTCATGCCCTTTTCCTGCAGAAGGTAGAGCACGACACCGGGATCGAGCGCGCCACAGCGGCGGCTCATCATCAGGCCGTCGAGGGCAGTAAATCCCATGGTCGTTGCAACACTTTTCCCTTCCTTCATAGCGCACAGGCTGGCGCCCGCTCCGAGGTGCGCGACAATCACACGACCGCGTGCGGCGGCCAAGCCAGCGATGTCCGGCAGAATGCTCGCGATATATTCGTAAGACAGGCCATGAAAGCCGTANCGCAGAATGCCCTCTTCCGTCAGTCGCCTTGGCAGGGCGAATTGCTTNGCTACCAAAGGTCGCTTTTCGTGAAACGCCGTATCGAAGCAACCAATTTGCATCAAGTCAGGATGGAGTTTCGAAAGAGCCGCGATGGCTTCAAGATGATGCGGCTGATGCAACGGCGCGAGCGGAACCAGTCGCTTCAATTCGGCAATCACGTCGGCATCCAACTCAACCGGCCTGGAATAACGAGAGCCGCCATGAACGATCCGGTGCCCCGCGGCTACGAGAGGGTAGCCGGAAAACTGGTGGGCCAGCCAACCCAACAGCCATGAGAGCGCCTGCTCATGAGAGGGATCGCCGCTTGGCCGCTCGTTGACCAGCACATGCCCGTCAGCATCCTTTGCTGTTGCATGGAGCTGGCTTCCAATTCCCTCACACGCTCCTTCGCAGATAACGTCGCCAGGCTGGGGCCGACGCGAAGCAGCGAACAGGGAAAACTTGATGCTGGATGAACCAGCATTGAGTACCAGAATGCCTGCCATCAGACGACTCGCAAACGATAACAAGACCATAGCAACGCGACGGTGCATGTGTCAGCGCGTCTGATCCGGCTTTTTCCTGGGAAGCGCGGAGCCCAGATGCTCGACCGCAGATTCTTCGGTGGCGCTAATGCGACATCAGGCAGCAGATCGGACTCGTTGCGAGCAAATCGCGGGTCATCCCGCCGAATATCCATTCGTTGAGCCGGCTATGGCCGTAAGCTCCGGTGACCAGAAGATCGGTGTCCTCGTCATCTGCCCATTTGATAATCTGATCCGCACGAGAGCCACTGGTCTGTATCAACTCGACGCGCCCCTCCGCCTTTATCCTGTGCCGTGCCAGATAGCGAACGACATCATCGACATGATGGCGCGCAGTCTCCACCTGTTCCTTCTCGCATATCTCTAGGACAGTCACGCGCTTGGCCTCGTGAAGGAACGGCAATGCATCCTGAACCGCTCGCCGCGCCTCCCGCGTATCTTTCCATCCGATCATGACATGGTCGGCGGTCAGGGATTTCACTGCCGCCGGCACGACCAGGAAGGGACGACCGGCTCCCAGAATTGCGGCTCCGACATCGGCAGTGCGATACATATCGCCCGCGGATCTGCCGCTTTCGATCACGATCAAGTCGGCACAGCGCGCCTCACTGATCAACGTCTCCGTCGGGTACTCGATGACTGATCGCCATTCAATCCGGCGAGCGTCTCCCATAGCGGCTTTGACCTTGTTTTCAGCCTCCGCGAGGCTGGCTTTCACCTGCTCGATATCGAATTCGGCCGCATTACCAACGATCGCGACACCCTCGGCGACATAGGGCGGAACGATCGCAACAGCCGACAATCCAATCAAATTGGCCGCAAATCTATCCGCCACATCTGCCGCAACACCGACGAACTGCTTCGAGATGTGGTCGACATTGACCCAGACCATCAGCGTTGCATAGGACATGGCAGGTCTCCACTTCAGCGAGCATCACGCCCCCGTCCCGACGCCCGCTCCTTGATCCAGATCAAATCGTTGCAGCACGACCTCGCGGCCTTGGAAGACCATAGCTCGATCGAATTGAACTGTCGCTCATGAGATGCTTTTTCAGTTTCTCCGACCGAATGCCTTGTCAGGTCCTTGTTTATCTCGGCGATCCTCGTCCGCTTCGACAATCAGCGGCTTCTTCTGCCGAACCTGATGACGAGACTTCGCCGAACGTTCGGCAAAGGCCGAATGGACGGTAGCGAGACAGTCGCCGTTCCGCCTCCGCGGCGGTCAATCCCTCCTTCCGGGTCGCGAGATCACGCAGAAGGGCTTCGTTGCTTTCTTTCCAGAACGCATTGAGCGCAGAACGCCTGATATAACGATCGCTCGAGCTGTTGATCCCCAACACGGGTAATCGTCATCCTGCCGTCTCCACGGCCCTGATCCGGAGCCTGTTCCGCAGGCCTAGTGCGACATGAAAACAGGAACCGTCATGGCCGATAATATTCCACGCGTTGCTCCGCCAAGCACGAACTCACGCAGACGGGAGTGCCCGTAGCCACCCATCACGAGCAGGCTCGCCGCGCTGTCGGCAACATGCGANAGAATAATATTCGGGACATCGATATCAGCGGCAGGCGTCGTTCTCACCTCGATCTTGATATCGTGCCGGGCCAGATGCCTGCCGATCTCACTACCGCCGATAACACTGTCATTAGCGGTCTTCTCATTCTCGACGATAAACAATTCGACGGCGTTGGCTTTCCTCAATAAGGGCAGCGCATCATTGATGGCCCGCACCGCGGCGCGGCTTCCATCCCAGCAGCACACGATCCGGTCGAGATTCAATCGCTCCTGCTGAATATAAGGAACGACAATAAGCGGCCGGCCGGAATCAAAAAGCGTCGCTTCGATCAAGGTGCTGTTATTGATGCCGCGATAATCGTCCGATTGCATGATGATGCTCAGGTCGAAACATCGTGCCATCTCCGAAAACGTCCTGGGCGGCCCGGAATCAGTCTGCAAGACAAGCCGCGGCTCCGCCGAAACGCCAGTACGCTTCATAGTGGCCTCGAAGCGGTCGATTGCACCGCGCGCCGCTGTTTCACTTTCTGCAAAGAGATCGGCCAGAACGCCTGGGGGGAAATTTGGAACAATATAGTTCGGAATACTGGCCGCAAAAGCAAAGGAGACTCCCGTCAGATGAGCGGCAAACATCTCGGCTGTCGAGGCAGCAAAGTCGCAAACGATATCCCGGGACGAATCGCGCTCCAGATGGAGAATGATATCCTTGATCATGCGAATCCTCCCGGCAGGCATGGTTCAACAGAGAGAATATGAGAAAGGCATCAGATCGAAATTGACCTACCTCAAGGCAAAACTCGAGGTCGCGCGGTGATGTTGGAACCCGCGAAGCTTGCGATAGCTCAATGCCGAATCAAAAACTTCTGATTTGGTCAGGCGCCACCGATCCTGATTGCGATCGGCTCTGTAAACACCCGGTTTCAAAGAAGGTTGTATCGCCAATTTTACCGAACGGTGATCCAATTGAACCACAATTGTATTGTTTCATGGGCGTGTTGTTTGAGTTTCGAACTTTGAGTTTCGAACATGGAAACGGCACCATACCATCCGACCTCTTCCAGTGACTTAGATCTACTCGACAGATACTGGCGCGCCGCCAATTATTTGTCGGTCGGACAAATCTACCTTCTCGACAATCCGCTCCTGCATGAACCTTTGCGTCCCGAACACATCAAGCCACGGCTGCTGGGACACTGGGGCACGACGCCGGGACTCAACTTCATCTACGCACATCTCAATCGCATGATCCGTGCGTTCGACCTGAACGTGATCTATATCTGCGGACCTGGCCATGGCGGCCCCGGCATGGTGGCGAACACTTACCTCGAAGGCACATATAGCGAGATCTATCCCGACATCAGTCGCGACACTGACGGCCTGCGCAAGCTGTTTCGGCAGTTTTCTTTTCCCGGCGGAATCCCAAGTCACGCGGCGCCGGAGACGCCTGGTTCGATCCACGAGGGCGGCGAGCTCGGCTATGCGCTGACGCATGCCTATGGCGCGGCATTCGACAACCCGGATCTCATCGTCGCCTGCGTGATCGGCGACGGCGAGGCCGAGACCGGACCGCTCGCCGCGTCGTGGCATTCCAACAAGTTTCTGAATCCGATGCATGATGGTGCGGTGCTGCCGATTCTGCACCTCAATGGCTACAAGATCGCGAACCCGACCGTGCTCGGCCGGATGGACGATGAAGGGATTCGGCAGCTCTTTTCAGGTTATGGCCACACGCCACTGTTTGTGGAGGGCGACGAGCCTGCGCTGATGCATCGGCAGATGGCCGACGTAATGAAGCAGGCAGTCGAGAGCATTCGCGCGATCCAGCAAGTCGCGCGCGATGGACGCAAGACGACCGATCTTCCGAAATGGCCGATGATCGTGCTCCGCAGTCCGAAGGGTTGGACCGGTCCCAAGGAAGTCGATGGCCTGAAGGTTGAAGGCTTCTGGCGGGCACATCAGATCCCGATCGCCAACCCGCGGGGAAATCCCGAGCATCTGAACCTGCTCGAGCAATGGATGCGCAGCTATCAGCCGGAACTGCTGTTCGACAAAAACGGCTGCCTGCAACCGGAATTGCAGGCACTCGCGCCGCGCNGGGACCGGCGCATGGGCGCCAATCCTCACGCCAATGGCGGATTGTTGAAACGCGAACTCAAGCTGCCGGATTTTCATGACTACGCGGTCAAGGTACCCCGACCCGGCGGTGTTGTTGCCGAAGCAACGCGGCTGATGGGACAGTTCCTTCGCGACGTCCTGCGCCTGAATGCCGGTGCACGAAACTTCCGGATCATGGGACCGGACGAAACCGCCTCAAACCGTCTCGACGCGGTGTTCGAAGCCACTGAACGGACCTGGATGGAAAGCACGGAGCCCTATGACGTTCATCTCGCTCAGGACGGTCGCGTCATGGAGGTCCTGAGCGAACATCTCTGCCAGGGCTGGCTTGAAGGATACCTGCTGAGCGGACGGCACGGCTTCTTCTCGTGCTANGAAGCCTTCATCCACATCGTGGACTCGATGTTCAATCAGCACGCCAAATGGCTGAAAGTCTCACGTGGGNTGCCGTGGCGTCGATCNATCGCCTCCCTGAATTATCTTCTGACTTCGCATGTCTGGCGGCAGGACCATAATGGTTTCAGTCACCAGGATCCGGGTTTCGTCGATCTCGTCGTCAACAAGAAGGCGGATATCGTGCGCGTCTATTTCCCGCCGGACGCCAATTCACTGCTCTGGATCACCGACCACTGTCTGCGTACCTACGATCGCATCAACGTGATCGTCGCCGGCAAGCAGCCCGCGCCGCAATGGCTGACCATGCAACACGCCGTCACGCATTGCGACGCCGGCATCGGAATCTGGACATGGGCCGGCACCGAAGTCGAAGGCACCGAACCCGACGTGGTCATGGCGTGCGCGGGTGACGTGCCGACGCTGGAGACGTTGGCTGCCGTCAATCTGCTCCGCGAGGGGCTGCCCGATCTGAAAATTCGCGTCGTCAATGTCGTCGACCTGATGACCTTGCAGCCGAAAGAGGCGCATCCGCACGGTCTCAGCGACCGCGAATTCGACGGAATGTTCACCCACGACCACCCCGTGATTTTTGCCTATCACGGCTACCCGAATCTGATCCATCGCCTGACCTACAATCGCACCAACCACGCCGGAATGCACGTTCGCGGGTTCAAGGAAGAAGGCACCACGACCACGCCATTCGACATGGTCGTTCGGAACGAGCTCGATCGTTTTCATCTGGCGATCGAAGTCATCGAGCGCGTGCCTGGCCTTGGCACGGCAGCCGCCCATGTCAAGCAACAGTTCCGCGACGCATTGATCGAACATGCGCTTTATATTCGCCAGCATGGCGAGGATATGCCGCGCATCCGCGACTGGGCTTGGCCCTATGGCGACAGGCCGGCCGCTGATAGAGCTTGACGATTGCGCGCACCGAGAGCAGAGGCGCTCTCGTCCGGCGCCATTTTAATCCCGAACTCGGTATTGAAATTTGGACTATTCGCACGCGATCGGCCGATGAACCCGAGCAACGGCCGAACTTGATCGGCTATAACCTGCCTGACCCCGGCGGGCGCTGCGCCGCAAGGTTGCGTATCGGCGAAAGCATTAAACTTTGGACAGATTGGTGCGCGCCGGCATCCCGTGTGAACTGCTCATGGGAACCTATCATGATCGTTGGGAGTTCTTGGCGCAGAGGCCAACGATGCTGACCGCATTGATCATTTCCACTCTGATGGTTTCTCACGTCGATCCGACGCCGACACGGGCCGCAGCATGTTCCGCAGGACTTGCAAAGATCGAACGCCAAATCGCCCATTTGAAGTCCGACACGCTGGAGGGGCCGACCGCCGCGCAAACGTTAGGGGCCCAGCTTCACCATCAGCCAACCCCCGCCGAGGTGAAAAGCGCTGAGCGCAAGGCAACCGACAACCTGCAGACGGCGTTGGCGCAGGCTCGCGCGGCCAATTCACGAGGTGACGCAGCGGCCTGTGACGAAGCGCTGAAGAGGGTAAAAGAATTCTACGGTGTCCAATAGCAAGCCGATCAATCCTGCACGAGGGCTACGATGACAGTGCGGCGAGGAGAGTGCGGGTCATGATCAAATTGCGCTCGCTTATCGTCATCTTCATCGCAGCCGCAAGCGCTGTTGCCGCGCCCCATATCGCCGCCCTCGCAATGCAGCGCGCCGGACCCGCTATGCCGGATGTCGCCCTGCTCGCCGGTGTGATCGAGTTCGTCCACCACGCTTACGTGCACCCGGTCGGCTCGGATGAACTGACCAAGGATGCGCTCAAGGGAATGCTCACCCGTCTTGACCCTCATTCCGACTATATGGACGCACAGGAGTTCAAGCAGTCGCAGGCAGACCTGTCGGGCAGCTTTGGCGGGCTCGGCATGGAGATTTCCGAACAGAACGAAATTCCCAAAGTCATCTCGCCGGTCGACGGAACGCCGGCGGCTCGCGCCGGACTCGAGCCGGGCGACCAGATCATCCTGATCAACCATTCGAGCACGCAGGGAGTAAGTCTGCCCGAGGTGGTGAGCCTGTTGCGGGGCACCCCCGGAACGACGGTGACGATCACCATCCTGCGCGGTAAGGGGCAGCCGTTTGACGTCACGCTCACCCGAGAAATCATCAAGGTCGAATCGGTCAAATCCAAGCTCGAGCCTGAGCGGATCGGCTATATTCGCATCAGCCAGTTCGGTGGCGACACCGCGAAAGGATTCAAGAAGGCAATCACTGATCTCAATCACAGTGCGAACGGACGCATCAAGGGGCTCGTGCTCGATCTGCGCGACAATCCGGGAGGGCTCCTGAGCGCGGCAGTCGATGTGGCCGGGGACCTGCTCGACGGCGGATCAGTGGTCAGCATCCATGGCAGGCAGGCGAGCGACGACAAGACATTCAAGGCTCCCGCCTCCGGAGACATGTTGTCCGGCGCTCCTGTCGCGGTCCTAATCAACGGTGCTTCGGCATCGGCCTCGGAGATCGTCGCGGGCGCCTTGCAGGATCGTCATCGCGCCATCATCATGGGGACTCAAAGCTTCGGCAAGGGATCGGTGCAAACGATCATCCCGCTGAAAGGACACGGCGCGCTGCGGCTCACGACGGCGCTCTATTACACTCCTTCGGGGAATTCGATCCAGGACAAGGGCATTACGCCCGACATCGTCGTCGACGTTCCCAAGGATCAGCAGATCGCAGGGGGCGCCTTGCTTCGGGAAAATGCGCTGCACGACGCTTTTGCCAACCCCGGCCCACTCAACCACACGCCGGACGCAGACGTGACGCATCCGACAATCCCGCAAGTCAAGTCCGCTTCTTCGGCACCGATCAAGGCCGATCTCATCGGCAAAGCCGATGACGCTCAGCTCAAGGCCGCACTCCAATATCTCGATCAGATCGTCGATAAAGAGGCAGCCGGATCGCGTTGATCTGGCGATGCAGTCCGCCGACAGCTACTTCATCCTTCGCGATGCGCGCACAGGGTAATTTCGGGAAGGCCGCATCCCATATGCCGTTCTGGCAATAAAATAGAGCAGCTAGTCGTCGTGTGCCGCGATTAGGGCATCGATATCCTCTTCGGTAAGCGCGGGACGGCTCAGCAGGGCCGCAGCGACGCGCTGGATCGCAGGCCAGTTTTCCCGGACGAGATCGGCAGTCTTTTGGGTCGCACGGCTGAACAGGCGGCCGAACTGCTCTGTCTCGGGGCCGTCCAACTCGACGTAGCTGCCCGGCACCGCCGGCTTGCCGTGCTGCCGCAAAACCAGCATCGCCAGGAGGCTGGTCGCGTTGGCCCGATCCACGCGCCAGCCACCGTCGCACGCCCGATTCTGGGCCGCGAGGGACATGGGACGATAGTGATGCTGGGCCTGCGGGCCGGCCAGCGCGACAATGGCGTACTTCTCCGGCGCCTCAAGATCGTCCGGGGCGAGGTGCGTCGCGCTGGACGCCGTCACCACCGCGCCGGCGCCGTCGATTGCATCGAGGGACGCGTAGCTTACCGGAATGTCCAGCACGCGCGCGATCACGGCGTGCCCAGCCTCGTGATGCGCGATGGTCTCGTTCTTCCCCACGACGACAAACTCCGTAATCTACTGACAAAGCGGCCGCACTGGCGCTCGACCACCGGATCGGATTGACCTGACCTCGGCGGTACCGATGGCCAAGCGAAAGATAAGGTAGCAAGACAGTGCCGAAGAGCAAGGCGCCGCTCGGGGAGTTGTTCTTGTCCTACGAGATCCCGGTTGGGAAGCTCATCTCCGCCGCAGCGTCTCCAAGGCGGAAGCGCTGGAACTCATCCTGATCTGCCCGAATTCGATCATGAAATGAGACCGGACGACTCGCCATCTGGGCCATGGGTCAGATGCGGATGACCCGTGTTTTGCGAGGGTTGACGATCGACGGGTGCTTTCTTGGCGAAACCCTGTCAGCTCCTCAGATCAGCTTCTGTTGAATGTGAGAGTTGATTTTCATGAGATCCGGATGTGCTTTCAGCAAAGCCTTTAAGCCCGGATAATCCATTTCGGACGCATGATGATCTTCAATCAAACGCTTGACGAGTTTGAAGTCGTCGTCGGTGTCGACGGTGATGCGCCAGTCGCTAAGATCTTCTTCATCCGTGCAGTGCTCGTGGCGAATATCCGGCATCGACGTGCGAATATAACCTGTCACATGCTCGCGCTCGGAGGAAAGCATGGCATTCTCCGCGGCGAAGTCGAGTGAGCGTCGGGAAAAAATCTCGAAATCCATGCCGCGAGGGTAGGTCCGCTTTTCGCCGTTCGAGAGATAAACGGTCTCGCTCTTCAGGCCCGAATAGACGTCGAGGCCGGCGCGAATCACGTCCGGGCAGATGAGCGGGCAGTCCGAGGTCACGCGGATGACGTGACGGGCCTCGTGCGCCCGCGCCGCTCCCTGGTAACGTTCCAGTACGTCATTCTCGCTGCCGCGAAATATTGGAATGTCGAGCGCAGCGCAGAGTTCGACAACGGGACCGTCGGAGAGATTCGTCGTCGTCGCGACAATCACGGGCACGCCGACACTGGCGAGGCGATCGAGATGCGTTTCAAGAAGCGTGCGCTCCCCGGCGCGCATCAGGATCTTGCCCGGGAGGCGGGTACTGGTCATGCGCGCCTGGGTGATGATTACGACGTCATTCGGCATCGGGGAGACCGAGAGCAACGCTCATCACATGGTCGACGTCGTCGTCAGTGCACGCTCCCGACATTTTCAGGGCCGCTTTTCCATCAGGAACCACGTCAGGTCGTCAGCAGGGAATGCCGGGTCTCGATGATAGATAAACCCGTAATCGACAAGTTTTAAATCAGGGTACTTGTCCATCATCTCACCGGCAAAATCCCGCTTCCACAAACGTCCACTGTGACCGCGATAGCTGATCTCGACCACGGAGGGATTGTAGTACTCCGCCACGAGGACATAACGATTGCTGGCCTCATGGAGCCTTTCATAGGCCACCGGTAGCATGTCGGGATTGAGGTGAATCAGAACACCGGCGGTAAACGCCAGATCGACGCTCGACCACCCGACCGGTTCGAACAACGTCGTATTGGAAGCAGCTATTCCGGGTATCGTCGCCAGCCTTTCGAAGGCCAGGCTGTTTATTTCGATGGCTTGGAACGCGGCGTCTGGAAGCAGGGTCTTGAGGGCCAGAATATTAAGGCCGATGTTGGCGCCAAGCTCTCGAACCGACCGGATGTTGCTGCATCGCTGGACAATTCGGGCAAACATCGCGGTTTTGGCGGCCAGCACGTCCTGACTTTGATTCCGTTCGATGTAGTTGTCGCCAAACTCTCCGGCCCAGAATTCCTCTTGTGCTGTGACCTGGGTCATACGTGCTGGCTCTCCTTGAAGTTTCACGTCATTACTACAACTAAAACGGGCAGCGGATCATTGTACATGCTCTCGTCACGAACCTGCGAAAGACCAACGCTCCTTTCATTGGCTCCGGGCGCACAGGAGAGTAAACCCCCGGCAATGTCAGGCGAGCCGCGGAAGGGGCAGATGGAAGGGCTATGATGGATCGTGAGAAGGTCAAGGCTCATTGGCGGGACTGGGCATCGAAATTCGGCACCGCGCTCGGCGCCACCACCAGAACCGGAACCGCGAAAATGCTCGAGATCGACGCATTGGC
>JGI26531J51214_10002865_pt1 | contig 11237 bp, 9 predicted proteins | sample ThiBiot_500_biof_2_FD_51214 | JGI IMG/M metagenome (IMG submission 51214)
GGCGATGTCGGCCGCTCGACCACGTTCGCGCAAGCGTTCTCGCACGCGCTGGACACGATCTGGGGGATCGGCGCGCGCGCCACGTTGACACGCTATCTCGCTGGCGGCCTCTGAACACGGACCGGTGGGCGCGTGTCGCCTGAATTGGTCATCTTCGATTGCGACGGCGTGCTGGTCGACAGCGAGGCGCTTTCGCTGTCGGCCCTGCTGGGCATGATCAGGACGGCTGGCGGTAGCATCGCCGAGGACGCTGCCTACGAGCACTTCCTTGGCAAGAGCGTGAAGAGCGTCCGCGAGATTCTGGCGCGCGATTTCGGCCTTGTCGTCACCGATGCCCATCTGACCGACATGCGCGTCGAACTGATGCGCCGCTTTCGCGAGGAACTGCGGCCGGTGCCGGGCGTCAGCGAGATGCTGCCACGGCTCGGCCTGCCCTATTGCGTCGCCTCCTCGGGAACGCTGGACCGCATCCGCTACGCGCTCGACGTCACGGGGCTGCTTGGCCTGTTCGAGCCGCATCTGTTCAGCGCCGCCATGGTCGAGCGCGGCAAGCCCGCCCCGGACCTGTTCCTGCTTGCCGCCGAGAGGATGGGCGCCACACCCAACGCCTGCCTGGTCGTCGAGGATAGCCCGGCCGGCGTCGCCGCGGCGCGCGCGGCTGGCATGACCGTGTTCGCTTTCACCGGTGGCGCCCATGCCGGCAATCCCGCGCTCAAAGCGCGGCTTGCGTCGATCAAGCCGGACTNTATATTCGCCGACATGCTGCAATTGCCCGATCTGATTGCAGGCCTGGGAGCGAGAGTAGAATCGTCTTGACGAGAAATCTGGTTTGCGCGGTCGATGTCGGCACCGGGAGCGCCCGCGCCGGCATTCTCGACACGAAGGGCACGTTGCTTGGCCGCGCCGAGCATCCGATCGCCATGCACCGGCCGAAGCCCGATCATGCCGAGCATGACTCGCGCGATATCTGGGCGGCTGTCTGCGCCGCCGTGCGCGGCGCGCGCGAGAAGGCGGGCGTGGCGGCGGCCGAAATCGCCGGCATCTCCTTCGACGCCACCTGCTCGCTGGTCGTGCTCGACGGGCGGGGCGATCAGCTCAGCGCCTCGGTCACCGGCGAGAAGCGCTGGGACACCATCGTCTGGCTCGACCATCGCGCCATCGCCGAGGCCGACGAATGCACGCGAAGCGGCCATGCCGTGCTCGACTATATCGGTGGTGTGATGTCGCCGGAAATGGAAACGCCGAAGCTGATGTGGCTGAAGCGCAACCTGCCTGACACATGGAACAAAGCCGGCTATCTATTCGATCTCGCCGATTTCCTGACCTGGAAGGCAAGCGGCTCGCTTGCCCGTTCGCAGTGCACGCTGACGGCCAAATGGACCTATCTCGCGCATGAGGAACAGGGCTGGCGTCGCGACTTCTTCGACCTCGTCGGTCTCGACGACCTTTTCGAGCACGGCAATCTTCCGGAGAAGGCCAGCGCGGTCGGCGCCGATCTCGGCCCGCTGACGGCGCAGGCCGCGGCCGAGCTCGGCCTCACCGAAAAGTGCCGTGTCGGCGCCGGTGTCATCGACGCCTATGCCGGCGCGTTGGGCGTGCTCGGCGGTTTTGCCGGCGACGAGAAGAATATCGGCCGCCATCTGGCGCTCATCGCCGGTACGTCGTCCTGCGTCATGGCGATGTCGCCGGATCCGCAGCCCTTCCCAGGCGTCTGGGGGCCTTACTATGGAGCGGCACTGCCGAACCTCTGGCTATCCGAAGGCGGTCAGTCGGCCACCGGCGCCCTGCTCGACCACATCATCCGCTGGCACGGCGCCGGCGGCGAGCCCGACGCGGCCATGCATGCCCGCATCGCGGCGCGTGTCGCCGAACTGCGCGCCATGGAGGGCGAGGGGCTTGCCGCGCGGCTGCACGTGCTGCCGGACTTCCACGGCAACCGCTCGCCGCTCGCCGACCCGCATGCCGTCGGCGTCGTCAGCGGGCTGACGCTGGATTCCTCCTTCGACAGCCTGTGCAAGCTCTACTGGCGAACCGCCGTCGGCATCGCGCTCGGCGTTCGCCACGTACTGGAAGCGCTCAACGAGAACGGCTACCTGATCGACACGCTGCACGTCACCGGCGGCCACACCAAGAACCCGCTGCTGATGGAGCTCTATGCCGACGCCACCGGCTGCACGGTCATCGAGCCGCTGGCCGACGAGGCGGTGCTGCTCGGCACCGGCATGGTGGCGGCGACGGCCGCGGGATTGTTCCCGTCCCTCAACGCAGCCTGCCTCGCCATGCAGCAGGGCGGCAAGACGCGCGAGACGAACCGCCACTCGGCGGCGCGTTTTGACCGCGACTACCGCATCTTCCTCGAAATGCACCGCCAGCGGCAGGCGCTCGACGCTATCCGCTAGAGCATCGGACCGAAAAGTGTACTCGGTTCTCGGTTTATTCCGATGCTCAATAAAAATGTCAGAGCGTCCTTTGTGCGTCCGATTGGACGCACGGTGCTCTAAACATCTCGCAGACACTACTGCTTGCGCAGGGAGGCGCCGGACGTCGCGTCGAACAGGTGGATACTTTCCTCGTCGAATGTGTAGCGGACAGGGGCGCGCAGCGCCGGGCACTCGCGTGCCGGAACCAGCGCGCTGATCTCCTTGCCGCCGGAACCGAACGTCACCAGCGCGTCGTTGCCGTGGAATTCGATGAGATCGGCGGTGCCTTGCAATATGCCGGTGGCGCCGGTATCGGCCGTCTTCAGGTCCGGAGGCCGAATGCCCAGCACGGCACGGTCGCCTTGCTGGAGATGAAAGCCCGATCCGCCCATCGAAAGCACGGTGCCGGCGCCGGTCAGCGTCCAGCCGTTCGCGGCCCGTCCGACCGTCACGTCGATGAAGTTCATGTTCGGCGTGCCGATGAAGCCGGCCACGAACATATTGGCGGGCCGCCGGTATATTTCCGCCGGCGAGCCGATCTGCTCGATGACGCCATCCTTGAGCAGCACGATGCGGTCGGCGAGCGTCATCGCCTCCAGCTGGTCATGGGTGACGTAGACGGTGGTCGTCTTCAGCGACTGATGCAAGCGCGCGATCTCGACACGCATATGGTTGCGCAGCTTGGCGTCGAGATTTGAAAGCGGTTCGTCGAACAGGAACACTTTCGGCGTCTTTATCATGGCCCGCGCAATCGCCACGCGCTGTTGCTGGCCACCGGAGAGTTCAGCCGGCTTGCGGCCCAGATAGGGTTCGAGCCCGAGTGTCCCCGACACCGCTTCGACCCGCTTCCGGATATCGGCCGCCGGCACCTTCTGGCGCCGAAGGCCGAAGGCGATGTTGTCGAAGATCGTCATGTGCGGATAGAGCGCGTAGTTCTGGAACACCATGGCGATGCCGCGGTCGCCCGGGTCGAGATCGTTGACCACCTTGCCGCCGATCGAGACCTCGCCGCCGCTTATGTCCTCCAGCCCCGCCAGCATTCGCAGCAAGGTCGACTTGCCACAGCCGGATGGACCGAGAAACACGACGAACTCGTGTTCCTCTATGCTGAGGTTGAGATCGCGGATGACCGTGGTGGCGCCGTAGGCCTTGTCGACATGGGAGCAAACGATCGCCGACATCATCAGCCCTTTTCGCCGGTAAGCAGGATCTGCAGCTTGACGTCTTCCGGGTTGCCCTCGGCGGCCCGCTCGAACGCTCTTATGCTGTCGGAGAAGTCATAGGTGCCGGTGATCAGCGGCTTGAGGTCGACCTTGCCGGAGGCGATCAGCAGCAGGGCGCGGTCGAAGATGTTGGCGTAGCGGAACACCGTTTCGATGCGCACCTCCTTCGAGATCGCCGCCGGCACGTTGAGATCCACCGGCTCCACTGGAAGCCCGACGAGAACGACAGCACCGCCTGGCCTGACGACCTGGAACAGATTGGCGAAGGCCTTCGGGCTGCCGCTGGCTTCAAAGACGATGTCGGCGCCCCAATTGTCGGTCGCCGCCGCCACCGCGTCTGCCAGGGACTGCTCGCCGATATTGACCGGGACGATGCCGGGGTACCGCGCCGCGATCTTCAGCTTGGGGGCGGAAAAATCGGAGATCAGCACCTTCGAACAGCCGCCGGCCAGCGCCGCCAGCGCGATCATGATACCGATCGGGCCGCAGCCGACAACGACGGCGACATCGCCCGGAACGATCCGTGCACGGCTCGCCGCCTGCATGCCGATGGCGAAGGGCTCGACCATCGCGCCCTCGGCGAAGGAGACATTGTCCGGCAGTTTGTAGGTGAAGGCGGCCGGATGCACCGCATAGGGGGCCAGTACGCCATGCACCGGCGGCGTCGCCCAGAAGGTGACGTCGGGGTCGACATTGTAGATGCCGAGCTTTGTCGCGCGCGACGCAAGGTTCGGCACGCCCGGCTCCATGCAGACGCGGTCGCCGACCTTCAGCGTATCGACATTGGCGCCGATCTCGACAATCGTTCCCGAGGCCTCGTGGCCGAGCACCATCGGCGCCCGCACGACATAGCTGCCGATGGCGCCATGCGTGTAATAGTGCACGTCGCTGCCGCAGACGCCGACGGTGTGGATCGCTATCCTGACGTCGTCCGGTCCCATGTCGAGCGGCAGCGCGATCTCGCGCAGCGACAGTTCGCCTTTCTTCTCAAGCACCAATGCCCGCATCGTGTGGTCCTCACATCAAGTCTTTTTTTGCCGGAAAACGGAATTCAGGAAGCCGCTCAGCACGCCAAGGAACAGCAGCGGCGGCAGCGACAGGAGCACGACCGAGGCATTGAGGATTCCCCAAGGCACGTTCATGCCCTGCTGGGAGAGTTCCGAGGCGACGATCGGCAAGGTCTTGGCGTTGGAACTCGACAGCATCAGCGCGATCAGGAACTCGTTCCAGACCAGCACGAAACTGAAGGCGACGGCTCCGGCCAGCGAGCGCGCCGCGACGGGCAGCGCGATNCGCCAGAACACCGAATAGGCGCCGTAGCCGTCGACGAAGGCNGCCTCCTCGATTTCCTTNGGCACGCCCTGGAAAGCGGGAATGGCAAGCCACATGATCACCGAGATGGTAAGCAGCGAATAGGTGACGATCAGNGCCGGCAAAGTGTCGTAGAGCCCGATCTGCAGCCAGATCACCATCAGCGGGATGGCCACCGCGACCGGCGGCAGGAAGCGCANCGACAGCACGAAGAACTGGATGTCGCCNGCCCACCGATTGGGATAGCGCGCCACGGCATAGGCCGCGGGCAGGCCGAGAACGANGCCGATCAGCACGGCCGCGCCGCAGGCGATGACCGAGTTGTAGAGCCCGGTGAGAACGCTATCGCGGCCGACGATNTAGCTGATGTTGGCCAATGTCGGCGTGAACACCACGCGCGGCACGCGGGTGATGATGTCGACATTGTTCTTGAGNGCGTTGAGCGCNGTCCANAGCAGCGGGAACACCGCCAGGAATCCGGCCAGCGCCAANATGGCCTTGCCGATCAGCCTGCCGGGCCTCATGCCTGCACCCGCTTCCAGAGCATGGTGAAGGTGATGACGGTGGCGATCATCATCAGTACCGCCATGGCCGATGCGTAGGAGACCTTGCCGGATTCGATGAAGCCTTGCGAGAAGGCGTACATGTCGAGCGTTTCGGTCGCCACGCCCGGTCCGCCGCGGGTCATGACATAGATCAGGTCGAAGGAGCGCAGCGATTCGATCATCTTGATGAACATCAGGCTGATCAGCGGCGCCTTCAGCATAGGCAAGGTCACGAAGGCGTGGATCTGCCACCGGCTCGCGTGGTCGAGCCGCGCAGCCTCGATCGGTTGCGGCGGCAGGGTTTCGAGCAGCTTCAGCACGATGACCGCGAAGAACAGGCCCCATTGCCAGACATCGACCGAGGCGACGGCGAACAATGCCGTCGAAGGCTTGGACAGCGGATCGAAGATCAGGCCACCGGTAATGAGCCTGTAGGGGTAGGTGGCGATGCCGTAGAGCGGATGGTAGGCGAACTTCCAGACGAAGGCCGCAGACACGCGCGGTAACAGCACCGGAATGATGAACAGCAGGCAGTAGACATTGCGCAGGCGCGGCGATGCCACCTCGAACATCAGCACGCCGAGCCCGATCGCCACAATCATGGTCGCCCCCACGGTGACGACTTCCCATTTCACCGATACCCAGACGGCGTTGAGGAAGCGGCGGTCGAGGAAGAGGTCGCCGAAGTTCGACAGCCAGACCCAGGAGTAGTCGGGCGAGCTCAGCTCGCGATTCTGCAAGGCGATGACAATGGCGTAGAGCGTCGGCACCATCGACAGAACCAGAAGGATGGCGATGGTCGGAACGACGAAGGTGACAGGGAGCGACGTGCGCCGGGCCATTGGCATCTATCCTCGCTTGCGTGCCGTTTGTGTCGACATGATTTTCTTCCCCTGGGGGCAAACATTCCCGCGGCGCGGGACCGGGCATTGCGGACAATGCCCGAACCGCGCGCCACGGGCGGAGGATGCTTCTACTTCTTCTTCACCAGCTCGTTGGCATAGGCCTCGAGCTCGTTGAGGCCGCCCTTGATGTCGGTGCGGGTGCCGGCCACCAGCTCCTCGAGGATGATGCCCCAGCGGTCGCCGAGATCGGGCCAGCGCGGATCCTGCCAGAAATTCACCGCCGTGACCTTGCCGGTCTCTGCCAGCGCCTGGCCGAGATCGGCGCCATAGATATCGGCGAACTCCTTGCTGGACAGGATGCTGGTGCGGTTAAGCTCGCCGAACTGGTGGGCGTCGAGCCGGCGTTTCTCGTTTTCCTTCGACGTCGCCCAGGCGATGAACAGGCCGGCGCATTTCTTCGAAGCCTCGTCGGCGTTGGCCTTGGCAGCGATGGCAAGGCCATGGCCGTAGCCGCCGCCGGGAAGCGGCGATGGCGGTGGCAGGAAGCCGATCTTGCCGATCACCTGCGAGGTCTTGGGATCGACCGCCATACCCGACAGCGGCGTCGATTCCACCAGGATGGCGACCTGGCCGGACAGGAAGGCGCCGGTCGATTCATCCCAGCTGCCGGTCTGCGTGCCGGGCGCCGAATCCTTGAACAGCTTGAGGTAGGTCTCGGTTGCCTTGACCGCGGCCTCCGAGTTGAAAGCCGGCTTGTCGCCGTCGAACCACTTGCCGCCATAGGCCTTGAAGAACGGCATCCAGCGCCAGACATTCGCACCCGAACCGCGCGCGCCGCGCAGCGCGATGCCATACATGCCCTTGTCGGCGTTGGTCAGCTTGGGCACGTCGGCGATCAGGTCGTCCAGCGTCTTCGGTGGCTGGATGCCGGCGGCCTCCAGCACGTCCTTGCGGTAGACCATCAGGTCGCCGCCACCGGTCAACGGCGCGAACCAGACCTTGCCGTCATAGGTGGCAACCTTCTGGCGGCCCGGATCGAAATCGGCATAGTCATAGTCAGCCGGATAATAATCGGCCAGCGGCACGATCCATTTCGACGAAGCGAACAGGGCGACGTTGGCCTCGTCGACATAGTAGACGTTGTAATTACCGACGGTGGACGCATCGGCGCGCGATTTCGCCCGGCGGTCGTTCTCGTTCAGATAGTCGATCTGGAAGCCGGCGCCGGCGAGCTTCTGGAACTCGGCCTTGGAGTCCTCCAGAAGTGTCAGGCCGTCGCGCGGTTGCGCCAGCACCTTGACCGGCGCCGAGCAGACCGGCGCCTGCGCCAGCGCGACGGTTGAAACAGTTGCGGAAAGCATGAAAGCTGCGCTCAAGCCCGCAGCGAGGCGAATTGGTTTCATTGATTTTCTCCTCCAGGAACATTCGCGGGAAGCGGAAATCCTCGGACTCTGCGATCCTCCCCATCGCCCGAGCGACAAGCCACCCGTCGCTAAGATGAGGAGTTCAATCAGGCCAAGCTAGAAGCCTCGTTGCAGCAAACCTGTACTTTTATGCATTGTGCAATGCAAAAACCGATGCCCCGTGACAAACTCCGTCACATGAGTATCGGTCGCCTGCAGGTCCTTGATTTTCAGTGTGTGCTTATGCGCGCAGCGCCAGCCGTTGCCGTGACAGCTTGCGATAGGACGACGGCGTCATCTTGTGCTTGCGCAGGAATGCGCGATTGAAGTTGGAAATGTTCATGAAACCGACCTGGAAACAGATGTCGGTGACCGGGATGTCGGTGTCGGCAAGCAGCTTGCAGGCCTGCCAGAGCCTGAGCTTGGCGAGGTGGTCGCTGAAGGAGTTGCCGGTGTTCTTCTGGAAGAAGCGCGAGAAGGTGCTTTCGCTCATGCCGGCCAGTTCCGCCATGTCGGGCAGCTTCAGATCTTCGGCGAAGTGCTGGAACAGGTAGGTCAACGTGCGCTGGATGATATCGAGCGAGGTGGCGTCGAGAACCGGTGAGAAATCCGGCGACGACAGCAGTTCGTACTCGTCGGTCCTGGCCAGCAGATCGACCAGCTCGAGGAACAGGCACAGGCGGGCAAGTCCATGGACGGTGCCCATCCGCTCCATCAAGGCGGCGCCTTCCAGCGCCGCGCGGCCGTGAAAGACCATCCCGCGCAACGACCGCTCGAGGAACGGCTCCAGTTCACGCAATTCCGGCAAAAGGCCGGCCGAGCCGCGCAGCCTCTCCGCATCGAACTGTAGGACGATGTCGCGGCCTTCGATGAGTTCGCCCGGCTGCACCGCCGTCACCCAGTCATGCGGCAGCCCACCGCCGACAATGGTCAGGTAGCCCGGCCCGAATTCACCGATGTGATCGCCGACCAGGACCACGCCGGAGGATTTTCGGAGCAGATGGATCTCGTATTCCGGATGGAAGTTCCAGACATTGCGCTCCCACGGATAGTCATCGAGACGCCACAGGAAACTGTCGCTCGCCTCTGTGACGATATGTTCGAAGGCCGGCGCCGTCCGAAGCGTGGCAACGGGGTCTTTTCTGCGCCTGAACTGCATCCCGCCTCCAGGAAGATAGTCAATTTGCGCCGTCACCTCGGTTCAATGAGGCATCCATAGCAGCCCTCGGTTCGCTTGTGAAATCGCCCTCTGCTTCCATCGGTTTTGTGTCTTGAGCACCCGGGCGGTCCGGCTGGCTCAATCGCTGCCGCTTGCTCGTCCCTTGCCTTCATGTCGCATTTCGTTCAAAAGACGCCGCAAATGGTGAACTTCATCGTTTGATGCGGCTTCCGGGGATTTTCCCGACGCGCCGCCGTTGGAAAGAGCGAACAATGTCCGCGATTGAAGCCGGCGCCTCAGCGCCGGGAAACCTGTGGCGTGAAGAGATCAGGGCGATGGTGGCGCTGGCCTGGCCGATGGTGCTCACCAATCTCGGCCAGACCGCCATGACCGCGACCGACGTGATGATGATGGGACGGCTCGGCCCCGAGACGCTGGCCAGCGGCGCGCTTGGCTCCAACCTCTATTTCATGCCGCTGATCTTCGGGCTCGGCCTGATGCTGGCCACGTCGCCGATGATGGCCACCGAACTCGGTCGCCGCCGCCACTCCGTGCGCGACCTGCGCCGCACGGTGCGCCAGGGCCTGTGGCTGGCGATCCTGATCTCCATCCCGATCTGGATATTCCTGTGGAACGGCGAGCGAATATTGCTGGCGATGGGCCAGGAGCCCGACCTTGCGCATCGCGCCGGCACCTATCTGCGCTGGCTGCAATGGGCGGTGCTGCCCTTCTACGGCTACATCGTGCTGCGCTCCTTCATCTCGGCGCTGGAGCGACCGGGCTGGGCGCTGGTCATCGTCTTCGTCGCGGTGGCCTGCAACGTCGTCTTCAACTGGGTGTTCATGTTCGGCAATCTCGGCTTCCCTGCGATGGGCATAGCCGGGTCCGGCCTCGCCACGTCGCTGTCCAGCATGTTGATGTTCGTTGGCATGGCGGCCGTGGTGATGCTGGAGCGGAAGTTCCGCCGCTACCGCCTGTTCGGCCGCTTCTGGCGCTCGGACTGGCCGCGCTTCAAGGGGCTGCTGCGGCTCGGCCTTCCGATTGCCGGTATCCTCGCCTTCGAGGTGACGATCTTCAACGCGGCGGCGCTGCTGATGGGCCTGATCGACGCGGATTCGCTGGCCGCGCACGCCATCGCCATCCAGATCTCGTCGATCACCTTCATGGTGCCGCTCGGCCTCAACCAGGCGGTGACGGTGCGCGTCGGCCTCGCCCATGGCGCCGGCAATCCGGAAGGCGTGTCGCGCGCCGGCTGGACGGCCTATGTCATCGGCGTCGCCTTCATGGCGNTGATGGCGCTGATGATGATCCTGTGGCCGCGCCTGCTGATCAGCGCCTTCATCGACCTCTCCGCACCGGCCAATGCCCGGGTGATCGGGCTCGCCGTGTCGTTCCTGGTCTTCGCCGCGCTGTTCCAGATCTTCGANGGTGCCCAGGCGGTTGCCGCCGGCATGCTGCGCGGCCTGCACGACACCAAGATACCGATGATCTACGCCGCGATCGGCTATTGGGGCATCGGCCTGCCGCTCGGCGTGCTGCTCGCCTTCCACTTCGGCTTCAACGGCGTCGGCATTTGGGCGGGCCTGTCGATCGGCCTCGCGGTGGTCGCGGCGCTGCTGCTCGGCCGATGGCTGAGGCGCGATCGCATCTCGCCGCGGCTGACCTTCGCGCATTGAGCATGCGATCCAGCGGCCGGGCGGTTCGCCCGGCCGCTGGATCGTCTTCCAAGGCTCAGCCCTTCGAGAGCGCCGGGCTGAACACCATCAGGCTCAGGATCTCGAACAGAACCTGGGCGCCGGCATGCGCCGTGTTGGTCGTGGCGTCATATTGCGGCGCCACCTCGACGACGTCGCCGCCGACGATGTTGAGGCCCTTGAGGCCACGCAGCAGTTCGAGCACCTCTCGGGTCGTCAGGCCGCCCACCTCGGGCGTGCCGGTGCCGGGCGCGAAGGCCGGATCGACGCTGTCGATGTCGAAGGAAATGTAGGTCGGACCGTCGCCGACGATCTTGCGGGCCTTCTCGATGATGGCCGGCACGCCAAGCCCGCTCACCTCTTCCGCATGCACCACCGTCATGCCGGATTCGTAGGTGAACTCCCACAGATATTCGGCCGAGCCGCGAATGCCGATCTGGATGGTGCGGGTCGGGTCGAGCACGCCGTCGAGCACGGCGTTGCGGAACGGCCCGCCATGGTGGAACTTGGTCATGTCGAACAGGCCGCTGGTGTCGCAGTGGGCGTCGATATGGATCAGGCCGACGGGAGCCTTCTTGCCGACGGCCTTCAGGATCGGATGGCTGATCGAATGGTCGCCGCCGACCGACAGCGGGAT
>JGI26531J51214_10002914_pt1 | contig 11108 bp, 15 predicted proteins | sample ThiBiot_500_biof_2_FD_51214 | JGI IMG/M metagenome (IMG submission 51214)
TTTTTTTTTCTATAGAATTTCAGAAGAAAAGTAAAATTTTACCGATATGTCCTGGAGGATTTCGAAAAGCACCACTAAAATATTTTTCGTTTTCTCAAAATATTCAAACGATCAAAAAACGAACTCACCATCCGAAAGCTGAGAGTATAACCGTATCGTGATTATTCTCATTTGCAATATTTAGAATAGCTTTCATCTTTTTCTTCGTATTTGAAATGTCATCCTCGCGCGAAAGTACGACTTCATGATTTTGATCGACTTTTGTCGAAGGATGTGCATAAGCTGCACAAGCTATAAACGAGACGTACTCAGGACCATCGGGGAAGAATGGATAACCATCAACTTCTGAACCACGAAATACACTCACAGCTGGAGAATAAAGACCGCCGAACTATGATCAAATAATTGAAGAACAAATTCTAGTTTATAAACGATATTTACTTCTGGTATTGGATAACTCCAAGTTCGTGAATCTCGAAATTGATTATACGAATCTTCGAGACATTGAAAAAGATTCGAACGACGATGGAGATTCTCTTCTTGAGCTCCACAACCTACGAACATGAAACTTAATATGTTTCTTTTTTCAATTCATTACGAACCATTTCGCCAACCACCACCTGGAGTATCCGCATTGGCCATATTGAGTACTACCGGGTTTGATTCAGGATATTTCTTTTTGAAATGTCGAGCAACATCAAGACAATCACCATTTACAATGATAATCTCTGCTGAATCATTATTTGAAGTTGTGGATTTTTTATATCGATAATTATCTGTATACTGTTTTGTTTCTCGAGCGGCTATCGCTAATGAATCATTATCTAATTCAACTCTTTTACCATCAGGAAGTCGATAGAAACTAAATGAATATCTCGAATAAATCNGAGTCAATGAAATTTCTCCATGTTTCCTACCCATTACAAACAGCATTGATTGTTTGCATTTGTACTAATTTTCGCATTAGACGACGATGTTCTGGATGAATATGATCGGATTTCCAAAGTTTTGCAAATGCCGTATCACTATGTCGATATTCAAGTGCCAATTTAGCTACATCATTCATGTCTCTCATTTGTTCGAGTTGTTCTATTGAAAGGACATTTTCGTTTGGATCTCGAAGTGATTCAGGATTTCGAATATGAAATGGGACTTCTCTCGAAAAATATCTTTGATACATTGGCATCATTTTATTATTCGCTGAATTCCCCATCATTTCGTTCGTTTAGTTGACTTCCTTGTTTCTTTTTTTTCCAAAATCATGAAGATGATGAATCATCTACTTCTGTTTAACAATCCAATACAATTAAATATAAAAATAGAGGTCGCAGATTAATTAACATGTCAAGTATCTATATTGTACGAAAAGGACAAAATTTCGACGACCGGATATGACACTCACTCAATATGCATATCACAATTTACTATCGAATAATAGAAGAAAGAAAGATTCGAAACAAAAGGTCGATATTTTTTATTATTTTAATAAAGAAATAGATATAAAATGTCTTATTTGTTTGTTTGTATATAGTGTCATTGATTTGATGAGTCTATTGAAGAATAGCAAGACCCGAAAAAGGAAATTTAATTGTCTATAGAAAATCAATATTAACAATTGATTGAATTGTTCAATGGAAATAGACACCCACGATGAGAGAGAGCGAGTACATGTATAAAAACGAGAAGAAACTAGGCGGATTTATTCATATTTGATCATCAACTTACAATATGTCATTGCCAACAAGTTTTAGTCAAAAAATGTCATTGAATATTTTCAAAATCAACTGGATTTTCTTCGTGGCAACAATTCTTTTCGGTAGAACAAACCGAATCTCCTTAAGTTGATTTAAATTGTTTTCGAATTTTAGTTTGCTGTTCCTATAGTCAATGTAAACCAACAGATGCTGAACAACTAACTGAACATCAACTTATCGATGGCTATTATCCCGCATTTTTCTATGGTGATGAACTTGTCGAACGAGCTGCTCCACGTCTTGGCCGTGCTTCGCCACGATTCGGTCGTGCATCGCCACGACTCGGCCGACGAACACCAGCCTATGTTCTCTCACGTTTAAATCATGCTGGCCGATACTACATCGGTGACGATGANGCCATGAATGATTATGCTTTAGAAATCGACTCAGCTATCAATGATAAACGTGCCGCACCTCGACTCGGTCGTCGTTCAGTTTAATTTTGTTATTTCAACAAAAATCATCTCATTAATAAATAAAACATCTGTTTTTATCTCGATTTTATTTGTCTCTGATTTCGCTCAATATAATAATAAAAAAAAAGAAAGAATCAATTTTACAATGTGAAAGAACAAGCAAACAGAAACTACATATTTTTGATTATTTCGTTTTTTTTCGTCGAGATTTATTTGCATTCGTTGTTGGAGTTGAACTGGCGACGGCTGTTGTCGGACTATTGACGGTGACTTGACTATTTTCAAGTTCATCGACAGATACATCGGTCATTTCCTTGAGTTTCTGCTGACCATCAATGAAGAACATGAGATCACGTAGTTGATCTTTTAATTCATCGATTTCCTATTGAATTTAAAGAAATTTTCTGTCGGTTCAATTTGAAAATCTTTTGTTTTTTTACTTGACTTTTTGCTTTCATCGTATTTTCGAATTCATCTTTGAGCTTTTGCATTTCACTTTGAAAATAGTTTTGATTTTGTCTCAATTGTTCGTTCATGAGACGTTCTTCTTCGAAATCATGTTGAACTTTATTCAATTTAACTGACGAACGTTTTTCTGCTTGTTGTTTCTCTTTCGTTAGTAGTTCGAGTGTTGTTTGCAATTGTTGCGCGTGTTCTTTCAGCAATTTATTCGATTGTTCGAGTTCTTCCATTTTTTCATGTGTCACATCTTCGACAAATTGTAATTTATCTTCGAAAAAACGTCGTTGCGATTCCAATTGACTTGTTAGTAAATATGTATACTAAAGAGAACAGTTTTTTTTTGACAATATGAATTGATTGGACAAATACTTCGAGTTCCATCGAATCGATTTTCTCTTGAGTTGTGTCGATTTTCGATGAAGTTTCGGTGAAATCATCCTAAATCAATGAAATGATGACGTAAAATTCAAAACAAAGGCTCGTACTATATCGTAATTGATAACACCTTCGCCACGAAGTTCAACAAGTTTTCCGTCGCCTTTATTCTGGATAAGACGATGAACGTAATTGTCACCGACATAATCCCAAACATGTTGCCGTTTCAAGTCCATCGTATACGTATGTTGTGTTGATTCGAAATGTCTACAAAGATTTGATTGATCATTTTTTTGACAAGAAAAATCTATTCTACCCAAAAGCATGACCCTGTTTAAACCGACTACAACCAACATGTCCGCAAATTAAACAAATCCAGAGATCCTACGAATCGAAAAAAAGAGGATCAATGAATGATTTACATGAACGAAGAGCGTTACTTCTTGTGAACCGCATTCAAAACACGATTGACCGTCGATTACTTCAGGTGTTTGAACATATCGACAGACTGGACAACAACTATCGCCCCATTTGACCAGGCAATCGCCATGGAATGAATGGTTACAAAGTATAGTCAACACACCGGAGAGACTTTCGTCCTGAAAAACAAGTTTAAATTGATGGTTTTTTTTTACAGAAAATTCAAAGTTTACCATTCGTTCTAAACAAATGTAACAGGGCGGAAGCTCAGTTAGACCNGGAATAGGACAGGATCCTTCCTGAAAATCAACCATAGGAAATATATTTTAATAAAACGGTCAGTTTTACTTTGGCTGTACTAGTTATATCAACTTTAGCAACAAATGCTAAATGACAAACACCTTTTTCAATTGAATTATATTGTCGATTGTTGTAATAATCATAAAACTCATTAGCTGCTTTCTGAAAATCAATTCTTTTTCTTTTCGTTGCAGAAGAAAACAATAAAAATTTTACTTGAGTTTTGAATTTGATTAAGCACATATATTGATTCGGAGTTGGATCACGAATGATCCGTAGATATTCAATTCCGTCACTATGAGAAAGAAAAGCCAGCAAAATGAGATTTTTAACATTGAAGTTAACGATCGTACTAAGCAGGATTGATAAATGCGATTAATTCGCGGCATGAAACATCAGCTGGTATGGCTAACATTGCTAACATTTCGCTATGTTTTGGTTCGCTATTTGTTCCTAAGGTTTTACTAGAAAATTCCGATGATAAAAATCGAAAAGTTGGACAATATTTTTCGATTTACTTGTCTTTGTATAGATGTAAGATACCTCGGGTAATATCAACAAGATGATTGCCACAATAGAATGGAATTTGTAGATCGGAAGTTGAAGAGACATGAGTCGATAGTTCGATACCTTTTCGAAAGAAAATTCAAAGTTTTTCTCTCGTTTTTTTCTGTTGAATTGACTTACGATTTGAATCATTCGTTGTTGTCGAAACTTTTCGATTGGTTTTTGTTTTAGTATTATCTTTAATAGTTGGCAAATCACCGACATCATTGAACGTCGATTGAGTTGTTAATTGTTGTTGTTGTTGTTGTTGGGATTCGTCAATGTTTACAGTTGATTTTGGTATAGCATCTGGCTCAGTTTTCTGAGAATGATTATTGTTATTCGTTTCTTGTTGTTGACGTCGTTTTGATAGATCAAGATATGTCATTTCAATTGCATCACTCATTACGCTTGAGGATAGGGAATGATGAGTTGGTAATTTTAATGAATCTGAATTCAAATCGATTGATAATAGAAATGAAAAGGAGTTTTTTTTTGAATTTACCGTCAAATATGTAAGTTTCAACAAAAAGTTCACGTGCTTCTCGTTGACCAGTACACGCTTTTTTCACTGCTGATAGATCTTGATTTGTTGAAGTTGAAGTTGAAGGTAGCGATTGAGTAGAATCTTCGAGAAAAGGAGCTAAAATAGAATGTCAATACAATGTGATGAACAAAAATAAGCCAAACAACGAGAATCACCCTGATAAACAATATATTTCAATGTTTCTAAATCAGATTCAAATGCATCATCTATCTCGAGTCGAAGACAAATGACCATTGGGATATATGTAAAATTCCGTACTTGCAAATAATAGAAAAAAAACAAAAACTAATGTTTTATTTCACATTAGATTGTAATGACCGAATTTATATAAGAAAGGAAGAAAGTATAGACGATACGATGATGAAGAAGAAGCAGAAGGGGGGAATTTCATTTGATTTGCTATGACGCATAAACGTCTTGATTGGTGAATGCAAGAACCATACATTTAGTAAGAATGAGACATGCTATTTTACAATGAATTGAGCGATATTTAAATTTCTATGTACTTCAATGTGTTATTTGAACTTTTCTTTAGTTTATTCTGAAAGGACATATTGAAATATATCTTATGTAGAGAAAAAAAGCAAAAAGAAATAATGGAAAAAGTTTGTTTTTATAATTTTGTCCGGTACTGCGTTNTTCATGTCAACTGTCCCATAGATTTTTGACGTGAAGATTGCGAATTAGATTGTGTAAAACCCTTCATAGTTGAATTGTATATTTCAGCCGTATTTAATGAGTTTCCTAGAGTGGCAGCTTCGTTTCCGACAGCAATCAATATATTTCCATCTTTTAACATTGATGCAGTGTGCCATACACGATCCGTTTCCATATTATCTTCATTCTTCCATTTTCCTGTCGTTGGATTATACGATTCAGAACTGGTTGTCGAATCGATATCATCTATAGCTCCTCCAGTAACTAATACGATTCCATCGGATAATAAAGATGCTGTATGCCCATGTTTGTGTTGATGGATCATAGAGTTCACTACTGTTCAGTATCTGACGATAGCCTTTTCCACCAGTGACGAGGACTGATCCATTTTTTAATACAGTTGCTGTATGTTCTTGTCGTCCATCATGCATACTGCTGGTTAATGTCCATTTTTCAGTTAATGGATCATATACTTCACATGCTTCATTTGGAATACCATTTCCACTTGTAATCAATACTTTTCCATCTAGTAGTACCGATGCTGTGTGACCAGTCCGTGGAATATGCTTACTACCAGTTTTTGTCCAATTTCCAGTTAGTGGGTCATACAATTCACATAGTCTAGTTACATCAGGGCCCTCATTGCTTTCTCCACCAGTAACTAACACTTTTCCATTTGATAATAGCGATGCTGTATGATCACACCGTGAATAGTGCATATTACNANTTTTTTTCCCATTTTTTGGTTGNCGNATCATATAACTCACACCCCTTCACAGTTGCATCATCAATACGTATCCCACCAGTAACTAGNACTTTTCCATTGGTTAGAACTGTTGTCGTGTAAGAAAATCGTGTACTATGTAAATGAATGACCAGTAGAAAACCATTCTATACAAAATATCATTTAGTATGAAAACATGGTAGAAATAAGGTACTTGGGTATGTTACAAATTACTGAATCAGTTCCATGCAATTCAGAAGTTTCAGAATCGTTTGGAACTAATTCCGTAATGGTGAATATCTTACTTGATTCGTTGCTTTTATTTGCAGCCCAAATAAACTTAGCAATATTTGTATTAAATATAGATGCATGTTGAAAATAGGAATGAATTGTTGCTCAAAGCCAAAAATCTTCTATATATCTTCTTGTTATTATCAAAGGACAGAAGAAAACTAACGACTCGCGTGAGAGAAGAAAGACCCAAGAACTTTTATCTTATTAAAAAAGATCACAATACAAGGCGAAGCTCAAAAAAGTTTGCCTTCAAAGATTTTGTACAGGTTTTCATCAATTTCCTTTTGACTCGATGCTAATCACCGTTGATATTTTTCTCTGCAACGTTCCCAACAAAAAAGTCACCTTTCTCTTCTTTTATTAGACAAAAAAAAATTAATACGCATATCTCAGATAAGAATAAGAAAAAGAACATAATTACTATTTCCGTATAAGGATCGAAAGAAGAGAAATTGGAATTATTTAAAAAAAAAGAAAAGAAAATCTGATATGATATCTGTTCACCGGTGTAGCCTTAATTTTCATTGTTTACAGGTACTGATAGATCTTGTTTGTTTTCTTTTTCATCACTTGTATCACTTAATGGTTCGAGCTGAAAAGAAAATCAATCAATAGATAAACAAAAAGCGAAGACGTTCGAAAACTAACTTTCGTAATGACTTCATCTTGTGTCGAACTGGTTGTTGTTTCTTTTTCATTGCTTCGATTATTATCTTCGGTTAAATACGAAATCGACGGAGCATAAGCTCGTGATTTATTCGCTCGATTTCGTCCAACAAGTCGTTGTTGTTTTCGAGCTGCATTCTCCTCATTGGCAATACGAATTTTGTCCAATTTTTCAATCAATGAATCGAATAATTGTTTCGATGAATCATCCAAAGCATTGTAGAATTGTTTTTGAATCCAGAAACCTTCGTCAGTTGTACAATCGATTTCTTTCGTTTCCGGACACGAACGTTTCGATTTATGTTTCGGTGAATTCGAAAGATAATTTGTTGGAGAAAACTTATCAATCGTTGAATTGGCTGGATCAGTTGGTGTTTTATTTAAATCTGTTAGATCACCTCGACGTTTATCCGTCTTTCGCGATGCNGATGTAGCTTGATGAGTAAAATCAAATGATGGAACGTTTTGAAAATTGTACGACGGTTGAGGATAAGAATCTAAGTTCTTCGTCAAAAAACCTGTCAACGGCAATTCCAATGTGCCTTTGGATGATTGTTCAGGAGGTGCTAATTCCTGTACATGAGGTGAATCTTGTACTTGAGTATCGGTTGAACTCGATTCCGGTACAATGACAGCACTTTCATCTTCATTACGTAGGAAACTTCGAATTGTATCAATAGCAAAGCTTAGATTTCGTGCTTGATAAGAAGCTAATGTACATTCGACATAACCATTTTCGTTTGCTTGCCGACTGATGATCATATCACGTAGATGGCATTTTGTTTGAATACGTTTGAGATTCGAACCTCGTGTGCCTAAGATTNGACCAAAAAAATATCGAGTCATGTGGATANACAAGCTATTTACCGATGATTCGGGAAACGAATCTATTACGGATGAGTATGGTTTGCTCGAAAATACCGCTACGATTGCGATTGACAAATGTTCGACCTTGTTGTTGAGACGATGATGATGATTGATTTTCGTTTTTGGTTCGTTTAGTTTCATTTGAAGTCGATGGTTCATCATCTGAAACAAATCCATTTTTCGAAAATAATTGTCGAATTAAAAGATGAGAATTTACATTTGTATGGTTGAACGGCAACACCGAGAACGTCGTTGATAAAAGCAGCAATTTGAAGTGAAGTATCGGCTAGATTTTCGATCAATTCACCAGTGATTGTGAGTTCATGTTGAACTTGTTTGTCACCGAATTTCGGTAGTTTAACAGGCTAAAAACAAAACAAAACAAATTTTCATTTTTTTTATCAATTATCATCGCACATTAGTCACAACGACATTCAAACGTTGTTGTAATAAACCACCAAAGAAACTCCAATTTTCTACAAAGAAAAAAACCATCATCGAGTGATTTTCTTCAAACCTTTTTGTCCTACTTTTGAGAACTTCTTGTCCTTGACTGGTAATCAACATGATCAATGTAAACGTCGATTTTTGTTCGACAGGTGTGTATTTCACTTGTTCTTCATTCGTGTTTGATTGAGTATCTTTTTTCACTTCAGTAATCGATGAATCGGGATTGATTGTTGTAACAAAAATCGCTGTTGGATTGGTTGACGGAGATTTGTTTTCGGATACATTTTCAGTTTTTGTCGTTTGTTTAAACATACGAGTCATGATTTCAATCAAACATCGACGAACATTCGCTTCTGCACCAAAGATTTTGTACGAATGTTTGCCTGGCAATTGATATCCTGGCTAAAAATAAAGCAAATTCGATGAAGAAAAAGAAATGATAATCGTAGAAATAAATATTTACAAAAATATTCGTACGGAATGTTTTCGATAATGAATGTAGATTTGTATTATCTGCAAACAACGAATAAAAACAAATGAATTTCAATATGTAGTATTCTGCGTACCTTCATTTCGACCAAGTAAAGTTTTTTTCTGACGATTATCGGCTAGAAATCGTATATTACAAGCATTTGTATCCGAAATTTGATAGTTTGTAAATTTATCCATTAATTTTGCTTGATCACTTGGTTCCGTTGAGTAACGAACATCCTGTGGCATTGCTGATCGACGTGTTGGCGGACGTACTGGTTCGCTCTCCTCTGTTGTTGTTGGATTTTCAGAAGAATTCGTTTTTTGTTCTTGATCACTCATGATTTTCTATATGCAGAAGAAAGAAGAATGAAGAGAATGAAATGTCTCGACGAAAGAATACGCTAAGATTTATATAAAGAATATAATATCAACGGTGAATAATGGAAATATTCCACAAGGAAATGAAATCGATTCAATGAGAATATTTCTAATTAGGATTTCTTTTTTCAATTGAGATTATCGAAAATCTATTTTACAAGAAACAAAACATGATTCTGCTAATCACTAGATGCCACCAGTTTTCATTTCTTTGACAATTAAATCTTCTTTTTTTGATGAAATCGATATTTTGAACTTATCAATAATAACTATAAGTGAAAATATAACAATTATCACATTAATTGTTCTACTGAGACGTGTAAATAAACTTGTTGTATAACAATAATCGAAAGATATCATCAAATTGATTGATAGAATCGATGTTTTTTTAAATATTTTGTTTTAATCGATCTGGTTAAATTCCTATTTTCGATCATCGAGCGTAGATGCCGCTTCTCTCCATTGAATATTTATGCTAATTAAAAAGTAAACATGATTAAAAATTGTTGATTCATATTTGTTCGACATGATTTGCTCATAGATAAAATAAAAATGAATTTCTCAAATGAAAATATCGATTTAATTATATGTGATAAGTATTGACCTATAGGTGAATATAGTTACTTTTATTTTGCTTACGACAACATCCATTCATCCAACAATAACTATCGCTACCATATGGAAGAAGAAAAGGAAAAAAAGAAAAAATAATAGAGAACGAGGAGAAGAACTAACTAACAACAGAAGAAGAAGAACGATTTCGGAACATGTGCTGAACAAAAAGAAATCAATCAGATCGACACAAACAATATGAGAAAAGATGTGTTAATGCTGAGTAACCTTTTCCGATTGTTCATTCACATTTTTCCTTTCTTTATATTGCAAAAACTCTCGGTTGTTTTACTTTCTTTCCGATTATTTCAGACATAGTCGACGCATGGATCTGATTTGTTTTTATTATGAAGGTCGATCCTATCATAACAACATCACTTTAGATCATCTGACTCACATTTCCATTCTCTTCTTCTTATTTTTTTCACCGATACTATTGTTTTCTATTTTAGAAGAAGGATATGTGTATTTATTATCATCATTATATATTATTTTTATCTTCATATGTATTTTTTTCAATATTCGATTAACGATATTATTTCAACTCGGGATCTATTCTGCATCGTTTTTTCTCTGCCTCGAAACATTTATTAACTTTTGACTTCCATTTTTTTTGCATAATTTAAAAACGAAGCAACTATTTGCATATTAAACTTTTCGTCTTCTTTCACCGTCAATGACGACTTCAAGTGAAAACGATACTGCAGTTAAAACAGTACAAGAAACGGACAACGAACAAAAGTTAGATGAAAAACAAAAACAAAACAATTATGATCTTTTTTTTTCTGTGTCTAGAGAAAATCTATCGAATACTAATGAAGACAAAAATAATATTAATGATGATACTACTACAACAACGAAAACAGTGAATAATGACGAACAAAAAGAAATAACAGTCAATCATACAGAAGATGATCATCGATCGAAAAAGCCATTTAATTCAAAAGTCAAATATTCATCAATGTCATATCATCGATCGCCATATAATAATAATAATAATAATGGTCATCCATACGGTCTGTCACCGTATTATTACTATCAGGTTGCGCCGATACATGAAAAGCCAACACCATTAATGGTAATTCCAACTCAACCATCGTCATCTACGACGACAACAACAACAACAACAGCTGACAATCAAACTAGTAATTCAACAGCAGTTTCAC
>JGI26531J51214_10002955_pt1 | contig 11012 bp, 8 predicted proteins | sample ThiBiot_500_biof_2_FD_51214 | JGI IMG/M metagenome (IMG submission 51214)
TTTTTTTTTCTACCTATTTTTGTCGAAAAGAAGGAAAAAATAAATGTATATCTTGTCACGTGTTTTGAAATTTCTTTTTCTTTTTTGTGTCGAAGATAAATAACAAAACGTAGCAGAAAACATCGCTGATGAATCACATATATTTGATTTAACCAAATTTATAAAGAACTAAATCAACATTATTTCTAATAGTTCATGAGTATAAGGCGTGTTTCTTTTCTCACCTTCGATTGTCATTGTGAATTATTGATCATCGGATTAATATGTCTTTTCTTTTTCTTCTTCGAAAAAAAAGACGAGAATCAATTGTCACACTACGATTGTGTCGTATTTCCGTTGGTTCATTCGTTCGAGATACAATCGTTGTCAACTAGCAGTGAACTGTAAATAGAGACTAAACTTTACAAAGAGATCAAGTTACTTGAACATAATCTTTGACACGCACATGTCTATTTATCTAGGTACGGTTGTTGTTCAACGANATATATATATATAAAACGAACAAATCAACTAAAGTTCAATCAAGTGTTGAAATATTTTTGNTGGCCGTCGTCTTGTGGCTTAATTAGTGATCATCCGGTTTATTCGTGCAAATGTCGAGAAAAAAAAGCTTTTAAATAAAGAAAGAAGTTTGATTTATATACACGTTGACTTCGAGAAAGAGATTCAATGAAATGAATGCATGTCTACTGAAATCTATTCGAGTGAATNCTGATCAGGAAATAGATGCTTGACAGATGATGCATCACAAACATTGTCTAATTCAATTTATGTACACCGTTGATTTTCAAAGGTAGATTGAACAGAATTTTGTTTATTTTTGAAAATCATGCCGAATACAAATGTGTTTATTTACATTCGTAATTGAATATAAATATTTTTATTCGTTTACAAGAAGAATAATAACATATGGTGATGAGAAGAAGAAAAAAAATCAAATTCGATTCGTTGATTTATCAATACATATGTTCAATTGTTGAGAGATAGAATTCTGTTGACTGTTTTCATTCACTCATCATAATGAAACATGCTGTGCAAAACTGTCGACATTCTCATCACATGATCTTCTTCTTCTTCTTCTTCTCGTTTTTTTTCATTGAAAACATCATCATTATTTTTATTATTTTTATTATTAAAAAAATCTTGTTGTTCTTCGTCTCCTCATTCTCACAGGTTTTCTTTTCTCATGATACAAATTTCTGTCGAGCTAAAGGAAACACATCGAAACGCCAACGCACAAATATAGAAACATATAGTTTGTGTTTTTCCTAATAGATCTATTCTAGCAACGCCATTAGCATGCCACCACTAACCCTTCAGCCCAATTCTCTTGTCAAAATACTGGTTAATGTTGCTGCTGCTGTTGCCTTCTGTTTTTTCTCTTCGTATTTCTTTTTTTTTCTTCTTGTTCTTCGTTAGCATCTAGTAGTAACATCGTCTTTCTTGTTTGGAATATACTAGCTCCGACCGATGGTATCAAGAGAGAAGAAAAAAAAAAGAAATAAGAGAAAATTCGATTCTCTTTTTCTCTTTTCTTCTTCTTCTTTTTTATCTGAATCTGCTCGTCGTCGAAATCGACGTCTTGTTTCGGGGGCAAACAGTATTGGCGTCAAGTAATGGAAGAAGAAGAGGAGGAATAAGAAGAAGACGAACATGTGAAAACAAGAAATATGTGCGTGTACAAACACATAAGTATACACTACTGCACTCTTCGTTCTCTCTTTTCTATTTATCTATCTATTTCTTTCTCAAATATGTATAAAAACAAATTCATTCGAACACACGACTACATCATTAATCCCCAAATGGTAAGCGTTCTCTTCTTCTTCTTCGTCTTCTTCTTTTTCTTCTTCTTCATCGCTTGTGCTGAGTGCGAATAGGTCAATAATAACATGAAAAAGAAAATGAGAGAAAAGAAATGAGAAAAAAAAAGAACTGGCATACAGACATGTCTTACATCTATCTATTTTAGCATTGAAGAAGAACAAAGGATCGACGATCGGAAAAGAGAGAGAGAGAGAGCGAGAGCAAACGAGAGAGAAGAGAAGAGGAGAGAGAGACAGCACAGTATTGCAGTCGACGCCGCGAGCGCATCATCACATCATTCAGTTTGCCTCTATCTCGACGAGAAGCAGCTATATAGTCTAATAGCTTGACTAGTACTAGCAACAACGAATACAAATAAAAATGACAAATCTATATAATGATTGTAACATATTCATACGATCGGTAAGTTGATTTTCTTTATTCATTTTCAATAGCTGATTAAATCACAGATTTCATCTTTGTGATTGACGATTAACCGTCATGAGAGTCTGAAGAGCAACGAGAATTTTATGATGAAGAAGTTTGATTCTCAAATATTGCATAGAGATGAAAAAAGACAGGCATAGAATAACAAAAAAAGGGAGAACGACGTCCGTATGAATGTGTTCGCCATTCGACATCAATCATTAGTACAAAAAGACTTTTCTTCTTCTTCTTCTTCTTCTTTTTCTTACCAATATGATTCTTCAAAACAAAGATCGAGAAGAAATTGAGTTTTCTTTTCTGAATCGAACCTGTTGAGATGAGAGTGTTATTCTAATTTATTTTATCTTTGTGTCAGCAAAGAGATCGTGCTATGTGAAAATTGAAATTCATATCACAGTCTTGCTTTGTTGACATGAAACGAACATTCATCATATCGATCAAGGTAACATAAACTTGACTCAAAGAAAAATCATTTATCATCATTGCTCGTTTGGTTTCTTTCTTTTTTTGTTCTTGTTGGTTCCATTCTAGTTGATTTATATTCGATGACGAAATTTCATACAGGGCGGTTTCGATCAGTAAACAGTCTGTGACATGTTGCGATTAAATCAAAAAGTCATATCACAGTCTGCTTGCTGATGTACACCGTCGAATAGCTTCCAAAAAACTGCCGAAACAAGACAAAATATGCGTTTTATATGTTTCAATATTCGCGTCGAAAGGTTACTTTCGATGAACTTTAATTTCAATCGTCGTTTTATCTCGATCGTAAATGGATCATACCATTAATCTTTATTCACATGTGTTCAACAACAACAACGACGACGACGACGACTGAAAAAAAAAGAAAATATAATACTGAATTGGTTTTTTGTTTGTTTGTTCTTTGTTGTTGAAAAATAAAGAAAAAGAGGGACCCAAGAGTAGAGAAGTGGATTGATTTGAATGAAAAGATAGAGAATAAAATCTGCGTACTTCCTGTATCATTGTGACTGGCTAAGTAGTACTCAACAGAGCCGCAGGCTGATTATTTCATCACTCAATTCTCAAGTCAGATAAAAATAAAAATTCGTTTTCAACAATTGAAATTGTACGACCTCTGTCTAGATTATATTTGATAAGATACGAAAGAAAATTTCTTGGTAATCATTGGACTAAATGAATAATCTTTGAAAAGTCTTTTTCAGTTAGCTATGTTGGTACTACGATCGCTGAATTATCATCAATATTTGCTCAAATTTTCATCGCAATGTTTTCGTTCGAGATTGTCTCATTCATCAACACCGAATGATCAACGAAAAGATCCCAATAACGAATGGTTATGGGCGTATTTACGTGATCGAAAAACTTTTCCAGATCTAACCGAAGAACAAAGACGACGTGTTGTCGAAATCGGTCTGAATTCCAAAGCTAAAACTTCAATTTCAACTGTTGTTTTCTGTTTTTTTTTGTCCTGCAGAAGTGCAAACACTAAGAGAAAGTGGCGAACGTGTACCTGAAGTTATACCTGAAGAACGTTGGCAAGAACTCATTAATCTACCATTAGCTGAATCTCGAAAGACACTCTACGGGTAGATAATAATTGAAAACGAGACGAATCGTATCGTTTGACTTTTGTTTGCCGTTTTATTCAGATATCTTTTCCTTCGAGAATTATTTCGCAAGCGTCGTGCTGCATCAGTTGCTTTGAATGATCTTCGACGAGCCGAATCATCGAAACGTCGTGCTGAACTCTTAGCCGATGGCAAACAGCCGACGAACTATCCTGGCTATTTATCGATCTATCGTCATTTAGGTCGACAACAGGAGAAATTCATTCGAGACATTCGATTAATTCCATCGGCACGTCTAGGTGAGAAACTCGTCGTCGATTGTGGCTTCGAACAAGAACATGCACGAGAATATTATCTCACGAATTTATGTGATCAAATTCAATATTTATTTGCTAATATCGATCGATATCATTCGCCGTCATTTGTTTATTTATGTAATCTAGCAAGTAATGGACGTTTACAACAGGAATTTACTCGTCGTGCATCATTTGATAATATGTGTTTCGAAACAACATCTCAAAGTTATCTCGATCTCTTTCCACATGAGAAATTAATCTATTTATCGCCGGATTCCAATGTTGAAATGACCGAATTCGATCATGATGCGATTTATATCATCGGAGGAATTGTTGATTTAAGTAGGATTTCTTATTGATCGAGAAACGAGTTCATTTGGACTTGTTTTTTGTTTAGCTGGAAAAAAACCTTTGACATTCGGCAAAGCGAAACGTGAGAATATCAAACATCAACGATTGCCAATCGATCGTTATGTTAAATTTGGAGGCGGTAGTGGTAAATCATTAACTATTGATCAAGTTTATAATATTCTCATGACATTGAAACAGACGAGATCGTGGTTCGAAGCATTTAAATATATTCCGTAGGATTCAAAATTTTGTTCGATTCTCTCGACACTTTGTTTTGGTTTTTTTTTATTTAGTGATCGAAAAGTTATTGAGCGTTATTCGGAACGACAAGAACCGAAACGTCGTTCGCAAGACAAACATGTCCGATCAATTAGTGCAAATAGTGCGTTTTCCTAGTTGTTTTCAATGATATGTAAAAAAATGCAAACAAACAAAAAAAAAAGAAATAAACATATCAAATATCGAATGGAAAATATTTAAGTACATCTGTCAATTTGATTACGATTGACTCGAGTTTAGTTAAACAATTCTTCAATCTTCATTATCTCATCTGTCAAAGCTAATTTCTTTCATTGAGGATTCGCATGTTTTCTCTATTATTACACAAAACATGAGTATTAAACTGACATTTTCATAATTATGATTCTATAGAGAACTTAACCAAAAGAAAAAAAAAACGTTTTGTCATATATTCAAGTGATTTATTTATTTTCTTCAGACAAAAGTTACATGTAAATCTGCATTATTCTCGAACGAATTTGTTTTATTTTGATTTGAATTTGTCGATGGAATTGTTAATGTATTTAAATTTTGAGAGAGTTTTTGCATGAGATTCGATGATGACGATGGAATGCTTAAATGAGATGAATTCGATGGACGAATATCCGATGGATTGTAGAGAACAGCCATCGATGCTGACGAACGTCGACGAGTAATGGCTGACCAAACATCGGTTTCGTTCGGTGAAAAACATTTCGATGTCGGACGAATTGTTGTTTCCACGGGTAGTTGCGTGACATTGGCAAGAAAACGATGTGTACTAACACCATCAAGATTTGCACGAAATGGATCGTGTCCATGTCGAAAGAAGATATATAAAACCATTTCACGAAAACGTTGGCCAAATGCAGCAAATAGAAAGAAATTAACGAAACCATTGAATGCGATAAATAAATTAGCAAATGTATTGAATCGTTGTAGTGCATTATTATTCAAGCATGGCCTTAATTCAACTAGGAAATTAACAAATAAATTTACCGAACGACATAACATAAATGTAAGAACGATAACAATTAACATAATTGTTATACGTATATCGGCTTTCATTCGGTGACCGAGACGTTTTTTCTTTTTTTTAATTAAAACTAATTGTCGTATCATACTTCCGTTACAAAATGTTAATAAAGTAAACGGAATTACAAATGTCACTGGAATATTTAAATAAACGCGAAAGATTTTCAAATAGATTTTATTCGAACCGAGATTTGTATATGTTAATTCGACAAGTTCATTCATTGTTAAATTATTAATGATTAAATTCGATCGAGTACTTGTTTTGTATTCAAACCAATGTGGAAGTATGTAGATATTTACAAGTAGAAAAACAATCGAAACTGAAAAAAGTGCCATTTTTCTTGTTCGAATTTTCTCAGCAATTAACGGCCAACAAATAAGAAAATATCGATCACCGCTAACAAGAACTGTAAAATATGTACTGCAAAGTAAGAGCATTGAGAGTAAGGGCGTGGTAAACGGTGCCACACGTGCATAGAATTGTTCGTAGGCATTGGCTAATAACGCGTAACGATTTAAGCGGTCTGGTTGACGTAGATAAGCTAGTAATTCCGGATATGAGGCTTAAAAAGGATGGAAACAAAAGATTGATTGGGATTAGTTTGCGATTCAATTAGAGAAAATTTTGTTTTTCAATCGAATTGACTAACCTTGGACTTTCTCTCTGTCTGTCTATTTATATTTATACATCTTGCCTAGATAATTTCAAGTTAACGAAAGAAAAATAGTTACCAATTGATTTGACTGAGTAATTAATTATTAAACCAGCCAAGAGAAATATATTGCAGATAGACAGTGCGATGAGATAGACATGTGTCGAACTGTTTCGCATTCGTGGATGCATGAGAACAACGACCGTGAATATATTGGTGATAATGCCTAAAGATATTTGTTTTGTTTTGTTTTGTTTTCGAATAAATCATTTGTCCTACCGAATACGCAAAAAGCGAGAGTTAGCCATCCGCCAACAATATACTTGATTGAAACCGTATTCGAATCGATTCGATTTGCTTCGCTTGAACAATTGAGCGACATCAATCTTCATTGATATTCATCTAAATTAAATACATCTTCAAACTAAAGTATGATGAAGGGAAAAAAAACAAGCCAAATCCAAATTCTATCCCATATGAAACTAATTAGACATGTAGTCGGATCGAGCTGATAGTTCTATATGCGCTTAGCTTCTTTTTTTTATATATATATTTGAAAGAATAGAAGCTTAAACTAACAAGTCATATTGCAAAAGAAAAAAAAGACGATACGACTTGCTCTCTTCTAATCGTCTTTTTTTCCTTCTATTCGAATTCCAGACGGAAAGAACGTAAGACAAATCTTACAGCACGACAACGTATAATTTAGTTAACGGTTTTCTTATGTGTGTGTGTGTGTGACAGTTTTCTCGCAATTAAGAAAGCGTGTTATTACAAGAAAAACCATATTTTTATTTCCATTCAAGGACAAACAGAAGAGAAGCTCAACTAGTTCGTTAAAACGTGACCTATCAATGAAAATTTAATGGAATACTGCTGTTTCTTTTCCTTTATTTCAATCGCTAATTTATGTACTTGTGAAAAAAAAACGAGCAAAAAAAATCGAGAAAGTTCATTATTTCTATTTGAAAAAAATAGAAAGTTCGATTACTATGAATAATGCTGGTGACTTCCGTTTCTCCCTTTTCCTTCTCAGTTTTCTTCATCTAGTGTCAATAACCATTTACATTCGGAGAACAAAGAGAAGAAGGAAAGAAAGATGAAGGAAAACGAGAATACAGAGCGCAAGAAAAATAGAAACGCTACGAGGTTAGGTTGAAGATCAATTCATTGTGCTTTCACTCGTCGAAAGTGATTCATTAATAGAAAATGAAGAAAAATGCGAGAAAGAACGAATAGATAAACAATCCTTGAACTGGAAGAATAAACTACTGGTTGACAAAGTCGAAACAAAAAAGAAAAAGAAGAAAGAATCATCAATGTTTTACGCATATTCTTATTAAGTCTTTGAATTGTTCTAACTACTTCTAAATTAACAATGCAAAAGAAAAGGTCAGGTCATTTATTGCTTCAATGTGAATATTTCTGATAAAGAAAACTGAAAGCTAAACTATTGATAAGGTTGGATACGAAAAAGATATTTATGGTTTTATTAATTTGTCGGAGACATCCATTAGGGAATAGGGAACCAAGTCATGGATTATATGGAACAAATAATGATTTTCTTCTCTTCTTTTTTATTTATAAACAATGATTTATTGGTTCAGATAAAAATTCTTCTTATCAGAAATGGAAAAAATATACATGCAGATTTTCCCGACGACTTACTCACAAATCGATTGGCAATTGAAATCGAATTCAATGATGATCGTAACAATAACGACCACAAAAAAAACGAGAATAGCTCGTCTGACAATTACGTCTATTCTTTGTCTAATTTCTTTTCCTAGACAGTGCTATCATAGAATTGTCACTGATAGAACTCGAAATGTAATAATCTCCTTTTTTTTTGTATGTGTTCTATCGACTGTATGTCGATAATAATCAAATCATTGATGACACAAAAGGAATTAAGGGACAGGAAAATTTGTGTCTTGATATATATATTCTTTGTCAACAAGAAAAAAAAAAGAGAAAACGTATATTATTTTGTCTGGATAGTGTGTATGGAATCATTGACATTATGTGATAATCTTTCGTAGCAGACATAACAAGCAGCACATACATATATATCTATATTAAAATCATTAATATGTCCTTAAATTATCCAGTCGTCCTACTCGAGATTGAGAACAAGAGAGAAAGACAGAAAAAAATAAAAAAAAAACGGTAGAAGAGGAAGGTTGTTTCTTTCTCTCCGGTGTAAACGCATGTTATTATATAAACATTCGATAAGACAAATGAGTGCAAGCTGTTGGAGTTCCAGTCATCAATTGTATTAATAAAAATAAGTAATGTGCATGTTTAGATGAATTCATTGAAATCGATAAACATGCAAATCCTTAATGACATATGACATTTGTGTTCAAGTTCATCGAGAAAATAGGAAATTTTTTTGTTAATCGGCGCGAGATAGATAACAAAGGAATAACTGAATAGACAAGGATTTCTAGAAGATCAAATCCGGTTAGTATTATTTCGAGATGATTCTTGATGTCATGTTGAACTAATCCGATTTTTAGCAATCACTTGAATGTACTTCGATGTTTGACGAATGAAGATTAGCGGGCTTATCGTAGATCGATTGATTTTCTTGAGCGGCTAGAAATGTGCTTTTTAATCGTTGAACATTTGATTTCAATGCTTGTGAAACATCGTTGTAATTATATGTGGTATTAATTAATGTGTTGATTGTTTCGACTGGTTTAATTCGACGAACGATCATGTCATCTTCACTTGACGTTGTAAAGCATCGTGAAGGAGGTGGAGGAGGCAGTTTGTGACGTGCTGAAGGACGATGTCGTATTGCTTTAGATGGTGAGAGACGTAATAGTGGTGGTGGTGGTAGTGGCGGTGCGGGTGGAGGTGGAGTTGATATTTGTAGGGAAACCGGAGATGAATAATCATTCTCATTTTTTTTGACTGTTGGTGATTCAACGGATGTACTGTTGATTCGAATAGCAGTAATGCCTGTATCTATATTTGTAANTGATGTATTGATTGNTGTGAGGTTTTCTAAATTNATTCGGTTGTAATGACTTGATTGAATTGTTTGAGATTGATCGCTATTGATTGTAATTGTTGTCCAAAGATCGTCTTCATTATTTCGAAATGAAACATTACGTTCTAGTTTGGGACTTTCAGGTTTCGGCTCCTCCTCTTGTTCTTCTTCTTTAATAACTGGAATTATCTCGGGTTTTGTTTCATCTTCGAATCGAACGGAACTTCTTCGTCGACCTAAGAAGGTCGATGGATCATCGTTATCATCACCATCACAGTCATTCGTTGTTTGTGTTTGTCTTTCAATGGATTGATTTATTGGTCGTCGATGAGACGTATTCAATGGAACTGTTCTGGTTTGTTGAAGTTGATTTAATCGATGATAGTATTCATCAGGAATGTAATAAGGTTGAGGAGGAAATGATTGATGAAAGAGAGGCTTCGAACGTTGACGACGACGACGAAGACACGGACAACAAAAACGTTGGAAACAGGAGCGTTTTTCTATATGTCGATACTGAGGAATTGGATACAAATTTTGATTCGGAGAAAAGTCAAATGATGGCCGATGTGGAGACTATAAAAGGTAATATTCAAAAACAAAGTAACAACAACATAATGAGTCTATACTTGCGATATTGATATTTGAGATACTTGTGAATTTCGATCACTTGCTTCTTTGTCAAGTCTGTGTTGTTGTTTTTGAATCATTAAATGATTTAAAAGTATTTTCAATGTTTCAGGCGATTTCTTTGGTTTCGATAATAATTGAACAGTTCGAACAAATGCATTTAAAATTAAAGAAAACGTTGTTAACCAAGCACCAATCGGAAAACTAATGAGTTTCCATTGAATATGTCGAAAGAAGCGTGGAGTCGATGACGAACAAAGATAATCAGGACTTTTCGTACAAAAATACACGATACCATCGGTTACAAACGATGATGAAATTATTGAAAGAATAGCAAATATGAAAATAACAAGTCCAATCGGTAAACGAAGTAAACGTTCTGTTCGAAGTATCCGTCGAAAAGTAAAATGTATCCACAATGAAATGAAACTAACGACAAACGATGCAAGATATGTAAACAATGCGAAATCACATGTATAAGCACGGCCCCATTCTGTATGTTCGTCGATTGATTCGGATAGAAATTGTATTGCATTAGTGTGAAGTTGAAGTTTACTATACAATGGACATCTAATGATGTAAAGTCAACAAAAAGAGATTTACGAAATGAAACCTTGAGTAAGTGAGCTTACTGTTCGAGTAGTTCATTTCGTATGACAGCTATAATGATACCTGTATACATAGAGAATATCATGACGGTTATATTGAGAAAATCAATAGNACGCCAAAGACGTTGTTGAAGAAGATCGTGTGCTGATGAAAATGTTTGACTTTGACTAGTTGATTTTGTGCCTGATGATGTCGAACTACTATTTGTTAGTGGTGTATTAGATCGATTATTCATTTCGATTGCAAATTAAACACTCAAATGTTCTCTCGTTTGATTTCATTCAAATTAAATGATTTTTATCCGTTGTTCATCGGACTATAGTCCAAGGTTTTTGACTTTTTTCTTTTTATCTTCGTAGGAAGACAATATGAA
>JGI26531J51214_10003009_pt1 | contig 10911 bp, 8 predicted proteins | sample ThiBiot_500_biof_2_FD_51214 | JGI IMG/M metagenome (IMG submission 51214)
AAAAAAAACTTATTCACTATTTATATCTTTGTGAGAACGTGACAGTTCAATGTCAAAACAGAGTACCTCTTTATCACTAGATGACAGTAGCAAATCAAGACGTTAATATTTATTAACACTGTTTCAGTCAATTTAACGCTTGTGATGTTGAGTATCTTGAGAAAGAAAGCACCACGACATTTCTATCCGTTAGATTCTGTTCACTGTCAGTCAACATGAATTTTCTATTTATTATTTTTCCAGTTCTCAAAATTTCCCTTGTAAATAATTTGATTTGACCCAGTAGAAATTATTTCTCAAGAACATTCTTCGACTTTTAAGGAAAATAACACTTACCTCACATATTTAAAAAACGTGAACGAGCATTTCCGTTCAAGGCTATATCGTTGCATGCAAGTAATTAGTTTTTTTTTTCTATGTTTCCATTGAAATTTTTTGTCGAGAAGAAATATGCATGATTAATTCTGAAGAAAATTATCGTGTTCAAAATATTTTCTCCAGCTGAGTTCTACGTGCATGGACAAATTGCACTCGGTGGAAACAAAATACTTCTTTCCGCTGCGATTTTTCCGGGAAAAAAAAAGTTCAAGAAAAGGAAGAGAAACTAGTACATTATTAAACGTCTGCATTTATTAACGCAAAACAAGAAATAAACGAAAAAAGAACGGCTGATAATAACAATGTTAAAAAACAAGAAAATCATATTAATCGTCTATCTAATTTTCTTCAATTTGTCGTTTGTATATATATATATATTAGGAAAGATTCATCAATGACCTAATAATGGGCGGTATTTGACAAGGATCAATTTTTTCATAAAGATCTTGCTGAATATCACGAAGAAGTGTTTGTATACGTAAACATTGAGAGACTAATGTTGAATATATTCGTATGACTTTGATTGAACCGAAATGTTTCTCGATAAAAAACCATAATTGTTCAACAAAATGATTTTGCACGTGATAAACTTGTTGATGATTAACTAACAACGATTCATTCGTATCAGTTAACGATGCAAGACCTTTAGAAAAAAGAAAAATAACAAGTGCTAATTGTATAATCTGTCGATCTTCATCGACAATTGATCGCAATGAACGTATGATTAATGTACAACGTGTATATATATCAATTCCATGTGCTTCAAGAATATCCGAACCATAATAAATAAATGAATCACTTGTTGAATATTTTTCTAAATAAATGTCATTCTTTGAATCGTACCTAAACAAAAACAAAAAAAAAACCCGAATACATCAAATGCAAAGACACATTGCTTCAATTCAAATTTACCCAAGCGATGCATGAAATATAAATAAGCATGGAAGATTACTTTTAATCAGATTAACCTTATCCATTTCATTTAATGCATCGAATTCAGGTAAAAGTTTATAGAAACTAATCAAACGAAGTGCTGTCGTATTTCTTGTATTTAAAATATGACATAAAGCAGTGATTTTCTTTGCCAATGGATACGACCAACCGTAGCTAATGGCTTCTAATTTAAATCCATCATTAAATGCTTGTACGACATTACTAAGAACATCAGTCTTCTTTGCAGATGATTGTTGATGATTGATAATAGGTGTTTGTGTTTTATTTGAGAACGAGATCTTGTAGATCGATGTCGGATTTTTCCAATGTTGATTCGTTTGTTTCATTGAGTGTTGTCAAACGAAGTCGTCGATTTTCTTCAATACGAAGTTTTTTATTGATTTTTTCTTCTTCGGTTAATATCCATTCTTTTCTCATGCCTAGTCAAACAAATAAATAAATAAATAAGCATTCAATGAATCGAGTTACATACCAACAGCAAAACATTTTTTCAATCGACACGATTTACATCGTCGTCGAGTTTCTAATGTTATTTCGCAAGTACCATCTCGACGGCATTTTAATCGATCCTATGGTTAAGAACACAAAAACATTCCTTTCTCAAAAAAAAAACAAAAAGTAAACAAAAATCGATGATTTACGATGTTGAAAAGTGCATTGCGTCGAAAGAATGCTTTGCAGGATTCACATGAAATAGCATCGAAATTGTAACCATGAGCCAAACCATTGCAAACTAGGAAAAACAATGAAATTTATGTCAAATGTGTTTTTCTTTTTTTGTTTTTGTCGACTATATGTAACAGATGTGTTGTTCGTAAAGTGCAAAACGAATGAAAAAAGATAGACGCAAACAATCAACCTATGAGGACGTGTTTCTTTTCTGCATAACTAGGGGAGGCAAATAAAATATCTTTCTAACAAAAATAAACCTACCAACACATGATAAATCAGATCGTTTTCGTTGTTGATTATTTGTACTGGCTGTTCCATAGGACATTGATGTACTGGATTCATCCATGTATGTTGATAGTCGAGGACGTCGTTTTCGATTATGACAACTGTTTGTTGATGACTAGTAATAAATAGGAGAGGAAAAAAATAAGCATTTGCACCTTCTCTATCAATTCAAATTGACATACCTGTATGGGCAAATTCGATATTGTTGATAATTTAACACAATTATCTTGTTGGTCAATATTGAATTTATTCTCATCGATTGATTGTTTAGTATTGAATGAATGGCTTTCAGTTTGTTGGTTATTTAAATGAAAATCATCGACGATTGTCAATGGATTTTTCAGTTTTTTGGCTGCTGAACTGAGTTCATCATCGAACGGTTGATCGTCGCGCTTTCGGTTCATTAGAAAACTTCTCTAAAAATAAAAAAAAAATGTCCTACTTTTTGCTATTTCAAAACGGAGGGAAAAAAACGAGGATATATCTAGTTAATTGACAAAAATTAAAAAACATTTCTGCACTTCTAATTATAAAAAAAGGGTTTGACTCGTTGAAATCAACAGCGATGGAATTGTTGTCTCTGGAATTATTTCTATCGGCATTCCATGGTCTTTTCTTCGTTCTCAGGTTTTCTCTCGTCTGTGTCTCTGATGAAAAAGCAAAAAAAAAATTTTTTTCTTCAGTTTCTATGTATGCGCACTCATATTCATACAAGGAGACCTCCCATGTTACACACAAGTACGAAAAGAGCGCAAAACATAAACGATGAAAAGGAAAAAAAAGAAAAGAGAAAAAGGAAAAAATGAGAGAAAAAAAACCGGTTGTATAACTACATCGAAAATTAATGCCGTACAATAAATAAACTACGACAAACGAGTACTCCTAAAGGACAGTAAGGTCGTCGGGTACTCTGACAAACTCACTTACGAATTCATCTTATGTATTGATCGAATTTCAATGTTAACAAAATATGCAAAAGTCTGTTTTGTTTGCACTTTTTTTTAGATGTTTTTCTTCTTTTCTTATTTTTTTTCTCTCGTTTTTCTTTTCTGCTGCGAATCAAATAAGACAAGCGAATAGAACGAGACAGAAAAAAACGGGGCGCAGGTGCATTTCATTCAATTCTACATGCTGTACTGCTGAGAGAAAAATCCAGACCAGAATCATTTTCATGTATAATCGAAGGTTGTAATGTACTTTAAGGAAAAAACATCACATAGGTCAATGTAAAAGAAGAAAATGTTACGTCATTAATCATTAATGGAATTTCTAGAGAATGAAAAGAAAAAAAAAGAGAAAAACAAAGTTTATACTTTTGTTTTTCTATGACACGCATGCAATCTTCTATTTTTAAACGATATATAATCATAAAATTTGGACTATGCTTCTAAGTCGACACCTCTACCTTGATTAGTAATTTATTAGATAGAAATCGATCTCAATGAAGCGTTGAAAGCAAACAAAAAGAAATGAATACAGTCAGATATAGAAATTCAACCGTATCAATAAGAGAACTTTCTTGATCTTGATAATTTATTTGAACAGATTGAAAAATTGTTAATATGCTGTTATTCGTTTATAAAATTAAAGCAACGGCTGGAGAACATAATGACAATGTATCGAACGAGAATTATCTATTAAGCAGACAAGAAAAATATGTTGAAAAACGACCTATTTATAGATGTCTTCGCGCTGATGTTGTTGTTGATGATGGGCGCATAAGGGTCGAAGAAAAAAGAAAATCGACGACGACGACGAAGAAGAGGAAGAAAAAATAATACTCACGAAAAAAAAAGGAGAAGGAGACAAGTTATTTTTGTTGTTTTTTTTTCAGATCCAGTAAGATTGATGAAATCACTAACGATTTTTTTTTCGTTCTATCAGATGACCTACTCGAACTCATCAGAAGTTGATTTTATAAAAATAAAATGTATTTCTACAGAAAAGCGCATATTGTACTTTAAGGATACGAATGGCTTCAGAGATTCATCAAGTAATCTATTTGAATCTGATTAAAAGCAATAGAAGTACTCGTGTCATGTACTTTTTGTGGATCATAAAGTTGAGATCAAAATTATTATTCTACTTTTAATTTGAATTATTTAATTAAAAAAATTTGCCTGCAATTATCATTGAGATTCGAGCGGTAAATAAAAAAAGAAGTAGACTTCCATCATTAAATATAATGAGAGAACAGTTTCATGTCGATCTTTTGACATATCAATTGATTATTTACATTTACCGCAAATAGATTTTGTTATTCCATTCGAATAACCAGCAAAAATATTGAGAACTCATTTAATGCTTCGATACAAAACAAAGATAAAACATTTTCCATGATCTTCTCATTTCTATTTGATTATTTATGAACAACAAGGATAATTATTCGCATTGATAAAAGAAAGTTAAGCCTGGTCTGACGTCGAAAGAAGACTAACAAGTCCTGGAGACACTCGAAATCCGATTTCATTATTAATAAGAAGACATTTATGTTTCAGTTGAAATCATTTTAATTTTATATTTGCAAAAAAAGAAAATTTATTTCAAACGAAAAGATCAAAAAAAAAAGGAATTATTTTTTTTTAATCGATCATTCTATTTACAAAGAACTTTCTATCTGATTAAGAAAACTTTCATTAAACTTAAAATGTTCTCATTAAAGATTTGCGATGATTCAATTAAGCCAACATCCCGATTTAGATTTTGAATATTTAAACAAACAAGAATTAATTTCGATAGAAGATAATTGACATGTTGTTCATCAAATTTTTCACTGAGAAATTTAACAAGTAAATTTAAATAGAAATTTTGTATGTTAAATATCAAAGATTGTTCATGTAAAATCGGTTCAGCTAATGATGTACAACTTGAATAATGTGAAAATAAGAGAATTAATATCAATAAATAAATAATCATTGGATCGATTTCAATAAATGATTGTAATAAATTTTGATATTTTAATATTTGATTATAAATATCTAAACCATAGAAATCAATAAAATCTTTTCCATTGAGTATTAAATCATTGTATTCATCTTCACAAAATGTATTTGTTGTTGAATTATATGCTAATGATATATTCAACCAGAATAATGTCGGTGTATTAAATTTAACTAATGCAACTTTATCATCGGTATTTAAATGTTGAAATTGTGATGATGCTAATTTAAAGAAAAGTATCAAACGTAGTATTGATATCGAACGAACATTGATAAATTCATCGAGTGTAGAAAATTGTAGAAAAAAATCATTATGTAAAAGTAATTCAGGTAGAATATCACATGGATGAAAGTGCTGTGTACGAGTTTCATACGAATGACGAATATGATTTAATAATATTCGATCGTTATCAGTTAACAATGAAGTCAATGAATTTTCTCTTGATAAAAGAAATGTTTTGAATTTTTTTGCTTGTTGCTGTTCGAGACGATGTTGTTTACGACGAAATTTTTCTTCAGCTGTTTGAATTAAATGACGATTCATGCCGNCAGCTAGACATTTTTGTAAACGACACGATGGACAATTCCGTCTCGATGAAACATCGATTANACATGAACGAATTTTCAAACATCGAAGTAGATGCTAAATATAGACGAAAACAAAAAAATTTTTCGTCGATCTTGATACAATGAAAGTAAGCACAGTACGTACAGGTGGTTTCAGTGCATTACGTCGAAAGAAAGCTTTACAACTCTGACAGGTAACTAGAATCGAAAGAACATGGTTTGGTATGTTCCACAATTTGAGAAGTATACGAACTAGCATTGAAATTCATTCCGAATGCTGGTGCTGAACAAACAACACAAGCGAGATTTTGTCGTGTTCGATATTTGCTATTGGAATATTCCGACATCGATATTGATGACATGTTCTTATAGGCTCAAGTCAAATGTTTCCACTCGAAAACCCAAATAAACAATGAAGGTTAAAGAAATGAAAGTTTTCGAGAGTATATATATATACACACACACATTGACCGTATGTTGGTAGTAAAAATATTTTCTTTTCTCTTCTTATTTCAATGTAAATGCATATCTTTGTGTAATAACTTAGAGGGTAGACTCACAGGTCCTCTTCTCCCTCCCTCCCTTCTTCTCTCTCCCTCAATTTTCTCCCTGGTTTACGTACACAGCTAGGTATCAATGTCAGATGATCCTAGAAGAATTTCGTGTAACTTATTAGATACCCGCTAAGGACAAAAATATTCAGTGTCAACTTTTTCTTTTTGTCTTTCAATAAAATTAATTTTAGGTACGCAATTTGCGAAGTAAAAGGAACATNTTGATAAACTTACTCATATACTTAAAAAGAAAAAAAGATATTTAAAAAATGTCAGATTGTTGATTTTTTAGTTTCGCATTTCTTTTTCATGGCTAATAGATAAGAAATCAAAAGGTTTGGAAGACCAATCCTCTGATAAAAGTATGTTGTCGTCGTTCTTAAAACTCAACCGATGACTAATTCTTTTTTTTTTTCATTCTCGTTGACAAAATTCTTTTATTTCAATGATGATAACAAAATGAAAATTCTTGTCGCGCTTTTCATGTCGTTCGATGCCAATCAAATAAACTCGTTGATTGTCGACATAGTTTGCGCTTTTAATCTTTGCGATTTCATCGCTTCTCCCCATATTTTGATGAATTCTCCATAATCCAACAGCTAAAACCGAAATTTTCAAACGGATCTTTTTTTTCCACTTGTTGTTTTAAAAAGATTCCGTTATCAATCCCGCAGCTACGCTAGATTAGACGGAGTTTTTTCCTGATAAGAAAAAGAAAAAATTCTTTCCATGTCTCGATATCTTAGTTTCTCTCGAATATCTATCCACATAGGTAGATTGAGAGAAATAAGAAGATCTTTTTCTCTAATTGATAATGTAGAGATAAGACATTTGAAATGAAAGAATATCGAGGCGGGGAGTTGATTCGAATCGAGGGAGTTAACCATGCAAAGTTATTTTTTTTATTTATTGACCATTTCTTAAGCGATAGAACGCTGAAAGATTTGGTTATTGTTCAACTTTTATAACTTCATGATTGAAAACTTTTCGTGCATGGACATAAAAACAATCATGTTCGAATGAAGTTTAAAGTTGATTGAGAGAACTCAAACTATCTTGAGGGTGGCTAATGCCGTTGCTCCATACGAATCGAATGAATTCATAGTCGAAATCGAACAAACGAAATCGAAACGAATTTTATTGGTTTAGAATCAAATTCAAATTCCTTTATAGAAAATAGAAATTCTAGTTTATCGTTTTTTTCTGTTTTATAATGTCGCCACTTGTGTCAAGAACGCGATTTGATAGAAATTACCAATAGAAAAAGTCTCTACTATGCCGGATGAAATCATGACGAGAATTCATTTTTCTTCGTTCGTTTTTATGACTGTATGCGTCGAATAAACGACGTTGTTCAAGATTCACCTGACGAAATGACCGAACTGTTGACGGCTCAAGACGGCATTGCCGATCGCGAGGTACCAGTGCTTACTTTTTCTCTTTTTTTTTCAAAATCTTTTGCTAAAAAATAAAACAAATAATTCTAATGCTCTGATTGTTTTCTTTTTTTTTACTAATCAACTACATTTACTAGAATACAAATATTACCGCTTTACCCGATGTAGCTATTATTCAGGTTAGATATATAAATGTTATTCATCTTTTTTTTTTTGCATGACACTTTGCTTGTGTAGTTGAGAAATGTTAAATGAATTCTTATTGTTGTTTAGCCATCAGCAAACGGTGAAAACATTTCATCAAATGCAACAGCTTCATCTCATTCACGAGTTGAAGCAATCGATCCACAAGATCGAGATACTACAACTCATCGAACAACTGAACAAAGACAAACGAATAATGAACATGAGGAAATATTTAAATATGGTTCGATCAATAAACTATCTCGAATGTCTTGATTCGTTTTGTTTATTGTAGGAGCAAGTCATGTTGTTAAACTATTCGTACCTGTCTCAATTTGTATGTTGATCGTTATTCTAACAATCAAAACAACAAGTTTGTTTTATTTTTATTTTTTTTTGGCAATGGATTCAAATAAACTTACTTCTTTTTTTAGCTTCATACACTCCTGGTGGTGCTACATGGGCGTAAGAGATTCTCGAGAAATGTTCTTCAAAAGAATAAGAACTATGAATCGTTTTTTTTTCGTATTTTTTGTTAGTTATACACCATTTGCAGAAGACAAAACATCGAATACTGAGAGAATCTTATTTTCATTGGCAAATACATTCATTTTCATGGGTTTTGTTATCGTAGCAACGATTATTCTAATTCTCTTGTATAAATTTAAATGTTACAAGGTTCAATAAGAATAAATTGATTTAATGAATTTATTTTTAAATTTTCTTCTATTAAGATCATTCATGGCTGGTTGATTCTAACAACATTAATGTTACTCTTCTTTTTTCTTTACTCCTATTTCAGGTTCGTCATTTTTGTTTCTTTTTTCTTTGATATCGATTTGATTTAATTTTAAAATTGACTCGATTTTTGCAGTAGTATATCAACATCATTGAATAAACCGATTGATATGATTACAATCTGCTTCATTACATGGAATATTGGTGTTGTCGGCATGTTTTGTATTCATTGGCAAGGTCCATTACGTGTTCAACAAGCTTATTTGATTCTCATGTCTGCATTGTTGGCACTTGTTTTCTATAAATTTCTACCAGATTGGACTGGTTGGCTTATTCTTGGNGTNATTTCAATTTGGGGTAATTAAAAAACAAAACATTTGTCGATCGAAAAGCGATTCATTTCTGGCTTTCTTTTTTTTAAATATAAATAATAGATTTAATTGCTGTTCTATGTCCAAAAGGTCCATTACGTATTCTCGTTGAAACAGCACAAGAACGTGGCGAACCGATCTTTCCTGCATTGATCTATTCATGTACTACTTTTTGTTCTCTCGATTGTTTCTATTCTTTTGATTTTTAGCAACGATGGTCTGGTTTGTAACAGCTGTTGATTCACCAACTGAACCACAACTTGCACCTACGAATACAACAACAGAAAATTCAAGTATGACAACAATTATGTTCTTTGAACATTGAAACGGTCAATTGATTTCTTCTTATTAGTCAATGTTGATGAACCATTAACAGATGAACAGAGAAATGAACGTGCTACGATTAGAAATAATAATGCTCGTCGGCAGTTAATACCTCGATCAGATGTCCCACAAACAGAATCACGACGTGAACCAGCAAGATATATTGTTGAACGATCGAATTCACCTGTAATCGATGATGATGACGATGAAAGTCTGTTTTCTCTCGTCTCGATTTTTCCATTTAATAATAAAATCTTCTGTTTTTCAGAGGGTGTTAAACTTGGCCTAGGTGATTTCATTTTCTATTCAATTCTACTAGCAAAAGCGTCTGCACTCGGTGATTGGAACGTTACAATTGCGTGTTACATCTCATTGTTAATTGTATACGAACGAGAAAAAAAAACGCTATAACATAATTGATTTTCTCTTTTCTAGGGTTTATGTTTAACATTACTTCTATTAGCTATCTTTCGAAAAGCTTTACCAGCTCTACCAATATCAATCACATTTGGACTTGTCTTATATTTTTCAACGGTATATATTATTGGCCCATTCTGTGCCGAATTAAGTCTTGGACAAGTTTTCATTTGATAGAACTTGAAAATTTTCTTTCTTTTGGTACTGAATGTTATTACATTGTCATTTTTTGTTGTATACTCGAAATAATCAAAAAAAAAGCCAAACACAAATACATTTATCATTGATTCCTGTTTTCTTTTCTGATTTATCGTCGAATGAAATAAATAAATATCTCTTGATCAAATAAAACAAAAAAAAAACGGAACCAGTTTTACTTTTTTTCTGCTTTAAAAATCTCTGTTCATGTCTGTTCTTCATAAGAATCTTAGAAGATCGAGTGTTTTTTATTTTCATTGTTTCATGGTCATGGATTCGTATGTAATATGAGCAAATTCTTGTCCTTGTTGTATCATTTTAAAATCCATAATTGTTGATCTATCGCAAACATTCAATATAAATCTCAGAAAGAGAAGAGAAGAGAAAAAAACTCGAACAAACGATTTCTCATTTTGTTCGTTTTCTTTCTTTCTTTTTTATTCAATAAGAATATGGTGTAAGATTCCACTTATTTCTTCCTCTTCTTTGAACTAATAACAATGTAAGTAGTATCAAACCTTGAGGCTCAAATCGATCATAGAAAAAAAAATGGATATGTGCATTCATTGAAGCGAAGAGAAAGTCAAATAGGACAACTAGCGGTCATCTTCATTTCTTTTTCGTTTTTTGATTACATCATACTATTTGGCTTGTATGTGCTAGTATGATCATAATTGATGTTTTTTTTAGTTAAATGGTAATCTTTGTTGTCTTTCGAAGTAAGTCAAAAAAATGTCTTTATACGATGAAGTTAAACGTGCTTGTCTTTTAATGTTTGATGTTAGTTGCTATGATGTTTTGATAGTATGTAGTTAACGAAAACTTGTATAATGCAATGAACAGTCTTCTTTCGTTTCGGTGATGGCTCGCAGAAAGGTCATTTGGTGTACAGAAGAATATCGAAGTGAAGGAGAGAACGAGAGAGAGAGAGAGA
>JGI26531J51214_10003017_pt1 | contig 10891 bp, 8 predicted proteins | sample ThiBiot_500_biof_2_FD_51214 | JGI IMG/M metagenome (IMG submission 51214)
AACAGTGAGTACTTATCTTCTAACTCTATTCAAATACCAAATTACAAGTTGGCTTGGTACAACACCTCATTTTATCATCAATAATATCGGCGAATTGAAAANGATCGAACAATGTCGTTCGATTGTTTCNTTTCTTACGATTGTTCTCGATCTTTGCAGTCGAGAAAAAGACATTCGTCAACNGTATGGTCGTCAATTTGTCGATGGTATTTACACTTGTTGGCCACTGTTTTCTTCACTTTCNCAATCGAATCAATTCGATGACAAATTACTGATCGTAACTTTACTAACAAAAACATTCATTGTCGATAGTCATCTACTTATCGAACACGAACAATTCGAACATATTTCTCAAATGTATTTAAATCTATTAATTGATAAACAATTAAATTTAACATTTAAAACACGTTTATTAGATTTATTACCATTTTTTGCTTCGTTAGATGTAGCAAAACATCCGAAATGGTCGGAAAATTTCGTTCGAACATTGCATACATTCACAGCCGATTGTTTTCCATTGAAAAGCCACGAGTTTTCTAAAGGTACACAGGAATATCATGATTATCATGGTGCTATACGAAAGATTCTTTCGGCATTGGAATTATCATCATCGATGGTTCTATTTGAATTATTAATTTGGTTATTATGCTGTGAAAAACATCATCGATTTGAAGACGAAATTTTCTCGTCCATAAGTCGATTTATAAATAAATTAAATGATCCAAATCAACAAATGAATCTATTAGATTATATTTTCAATATTCTGTTCGGTAAAAATACATTATTTCATCTTGAACATCGTTTAAATGCATTCGAAAAATTAATTCTCAAAATTTTAACATCAGTGAAAAAAAGTACGTTGATCGAATTTTATAAGAAACATATCGAATTTCTACTTCTCGAACAATTGGACACGAAAATCGATGTGACATCAACATCGAATCTAATCAATAAGATTTCAACATACAGATTTATTGATTATATGTATACGATTTTAAGTAAAGACGATGTATTTGGATTGAATTCATCGATTGCTAAAATCTTCTATGAAACTGTTAAAAATCAAGAACAAGCTCGAAAAATATTGAATATCGAATTACCGATTACGGCGATTAAATTAGGCGAGACTATGGATGGAAAAGAATTGACAAAATATGCGATTGCACGTTCGCGTGCTCAATTTCTCGATGGAAAAATTTTTAAAACAGCAGAAGTTAATCTTTCGAATCTGTCTTCAATTGAAAAAGACATGAAAATGAATTTACTTCGAACATTAGCTATGTGTTCGTTTAATTGTTTAATTTCGATATTAATCTGCACGCAAACAGAAGCAAAACTATACAAAGCATTTCTTTTCGATGCTAATCCATCGAAAGATGAATACATATTCGAGAATTTAATCGATTCAAACATTCAATATCAATTTCCACTTGAACTTGAACATTATTATAAAAAAGATAATCGAACTTTAATCAATCTTCTTTCGAAGAAACTTTTAACAAATTCAAATTCATCGAATTCAATTTCAGCACCATCACCTCGATATTTGGCGTCACAATATCTTTTCGGTAGTAGTTTAACCGATGAATTAGCTGTATTTGATTTTACATCAGCTATTGTTACACAACAACAAAATGATTCGAACAAAAGTCAAGATACAATGATGGAAATTTCATTGAATATCAAAGATCAAGATCAACCAGCTCTTATCGAAGGTACTGATGATCAACTTGGAGAAAAACTTCTCGAAATCGAAATGGACGAACTCAATCTTCATCCGTCTATGATACCTATGATATGTCTATTAAAACATATGGATACAATCGGTATTGCAACGAATCAATCGAATGAAATGCCACCATGGATGATTTGTTTGTATAAAAAATTTCATGATCCTAATGTTCATTTGAATATTAAACTATTTATCATGCGATTAATTACACATACACATACGATATTCAAAGCCTATGCACGTTATTGGTTAACACCGATTATACAATTATGTAATCAAATCTTTGAAAAATCATCCGAATGTTTAAATACGTTTATTCTCGATACGATTGTCGTGATGTTATCATGGCATTCGATTGCTATTCCCAATGAAATCGATCGGCAATCAGTTCAACGACTATTCGAATATTTATTCATGTATTGTTCGCATAAAAATTCAGCTGTAATGAAATCAAATTTAGATCTNATTAAAAAACTTGTTGAATCTTGGAAAGAACGAATATCAGCACCGACATTAATCATTTATAAACTTATTTCCAATACCGATATGAAATCGAAACAAAATGCGATCGGCTTATCTCTGATCGGTATTCTTCTAGCTAATCAAATTCTACCTTATGCAGAAACAAATCAACTTGATGAAGATAAATTCAATGAAATGATATTAAAAAATATGAAGAATTCATTTCGAAGTATTTATGCAGCAGCTGCTGAAGTTGTTGGCATGTTATTAAATGTAAAACAATCGAAAAATCAATCGATCGATCGTCTATTAGAACAATTAAACTATGTTCTCAAATGGCATTCAAGCCAAACAGTTCAAGATACGTATGTGACATGTGTCTATTCATTACAAAAACATTATCCACAAATTGTCGATAAAACGTAAGATAATTTTTGAATTATCCGAGAAATAAATTTCTAAATTTATTTCGATTTTGTTTTTAGTGTGATGAATAAACTATTGTTTAGTTTGAAGAAATTATACGGAGATTTTAAAATCGAATGTTTAGAATCATTGATTTCGAATATAACCGAATTTGAATCGATTTATTTAGAATTAAAAGCTGCAGGAATACTCGACATTCTCAGTCATAAGTAAATCGATTTCATAGTTTGTTCGTTTGGTTTTCTTGACAAAAATTCATTTTCAGAGATTTTGGTCTTCGTACAGTTGCACTTCGTTTGCTCTATAAACTTCTACCGAAATTAACCAATGATGAACTCAAAGAAATCGCTCAAGTTCTTTCAGTTGAAGGTCCAACTGATTGTCAATATTGGACATTAGAAATCTGTAAATATTTATATGATTACATAACAACAACAAATATCGATTCGAAAGAGTTCTATGATTTAATTCGAGAGATACTCTTAGAATTTCTCTCGAGTAAAATCGAATATATTCGTGTTAATTGTCGAAATTTTTGGTCGGATATTAAACGATCGAGTTTATCATCTCAACATCGTCTTCTTTCTCTTGTCGATCAATTCTATTCGAATAAAACCGAAACGGATTATTTGAATTATTCAACAAATTATCTTCTCGAACGAACAACACACAATCCCGATTACAATCGAATTCTCTTCGAAAATCCTCTTGATAAATGTATATTTCAAGAATTTCAATTTGATTCTCATTGGCGACAACGACATCAATCAACACTCACGCCATTATTTACATTTCAATCGAATCAAACACTCGATCCTGTTCAATTCATGCAAACATTATCCAACGAAGGCATGATTATTGAAACACAAAACATGGCTAATCAAATGCAATTCATGCCAACACAAAATCAAAATTATAATTGGCTTAAACAAACGAATACATTCGATAATTCGAATACATTTGTTTTGCCAACATTAACAACAACTCAAACTAAAACAACATCGTTGATTGTTAATGTCGAAAAAAGTTCGCCAACAAAAGAACAAGGTGCTATAAGGAGTGATGACGATGATGATGATATCTTTCGATTGAAACGACGATTTTTAAAAGATTCCGGACAATTGCACGGTTATTTCGCAAGAAAACAATTCGAGAAAAAACAAAATGAAAAGAAATTTCTCGAGGAAATTAAACTCAAACAAGAAAATCAAGTGGAAAAATACCGTTCCTATCGTATCGGTGAACTACCCGACATACAGATTCGTTCGAGTGATCTCATCATTCCTCTTCAAGCACTCGCTCAATACGATAATCAAATCGCTCGTCTACTCTATTCATCATTATTTACTTCAATGTTAACATCACTTGAAGATCTTCTTACTGATGATGAATATGCTGAATTCATTCGAACGATTCAACAACATTTTCAAATGATTTTCTCACGTTCAGAAGTATTTTATCCGCCGTTTATTGCAGCTCTATTTGATATCATTCTTTCGAAATCAAAACAAATGCAAATCTCCGGACAATCGATTAGTTCAGCAATTATCGCTAGTCATTTAGAATCCTTGGGCATCTTAACCTTAGAAAATTTCCTTCGACTCAAAGATGATCTATCGACAAGTCCAACGAAGAAAAAACTCAAGACCGAGAATCAACCGTATAAACAAATTGAATATTGGCTTGAATTAGCGAAATCCTATCGATCAATAGCAGATTTTGCTAATGTTCGCGGTATATTCTGTCAAATATCAGGTCTGAAACCATTAACTCTGCAAGGTATCGATGAAGAAAATCAATCCGATTTTCTCTCGGCTTTGAATACGTACATCACCGCTCTTGAAACTCATCCAATCGACGAACAAAATACCGATCTTGTTCTCGAATTGGAACACGATTTTTGGACGCAATCATTGCTCAATTGTTGCAATCAGCTGAGTAATTGGACAGTTATGACGAAGCATATTTTTAATTCGAATACAACATTCGAAAGTTTGTGGTCGAATAGTGATCAACTAACATCGCTCATGCCTTTTGGTATTCGTTCGAAATTGAAATTATTATTAACAGGCAATGAACAAGAACAAACTGAACAAGAAGATCTCTGTCAATTTCTAACTCATCTATCTACNCTGAACAATTCCGATATAACATTNGTGAAGAAATCNTTCATTGAAAAACAGTATCCNTTTGAATTAGCCACATTTTTTCTCTATCAAAAGGATTACGATCGTTCGAAATACTACATTCAATACGCTAAAGATCAATTTCTTATTCGTTGGTCGCAATTAAATCGTTTAAATGATTATTCACGAAAGACAACGATTCAACTGATTCAACCTTATTACGAACTTGATCAATTTCTTTCTTTTATCGAACGAAATCTACCGTTAATTAAATCTGTTGAAAATCATTATCTACTCAATCCAGATAATGACAATAGAACACGAGAGATTTTCTTTGCTAATCTCGATAAAGATCTGCTATCTCAATGGAAATTACCCGATGTTGTTCGAAGTTCGATACCAACATGGGACGATATTGTCACCAATCGAGGATTATTCTTAGATATTCTCGATGAATTAATGGGTGGTCCACGAATGAGTTTTACAAGTTCTTTGAAAGTTCAAGAATTCGATAGTCTTGTTCGAGATTCGAAAGTTCAATCATCTCTCGACATGGCCTATTGTGCTCTACGGCAACGAAATTTTAAATTAGCTCTCAATAAACTCAATAATACTCGACAACAATTAGATCTTTGCTCGAATGCGCCAATCAAATCTTTATATTGGAATGAAATCTATTGTGAAATTCATCTGAAACGTCATCAAATTCAAACAGCAAATACCAATCTTTCAAGTCTCTTATCGACACTGGTTGCTAAAGAATTAAAGAAAATACAAACAAAAATATCCTCATTGAAAATACAAAATCATCAAACAGCTTCATTGAATTCGACTTATATCGAATTAAATTGTCAATTTACTCGATTTGTTATTAACTATCTTCTTGATCATCCGCAAGCTTATTTCGATTATGAGAATGACGAGAAAATCTCTCAAGGTAAACATCGACAACTCGAAATGTACATTCACGGTCTAGAAAATCAAACTGAAGTCAATCAAAAAGCTGACCAATTAATTTCGCAATTATTTAATAAAACAATCGATCTATTGAAAACAAACGTCGAACAACAAGAAACCAATCGAACAAATGATCTTCTCAGTCGAGATTATAATGCATTAGCGAGTTTTTGTGATGATTATCTTCGTCGTTATGAAAATCACGACGATGATAATCATCATCATCTACTTTCATCTCTATTTTCATCTTCCCAATCGACAACTAAACTCGCCGAATTAATTATTCAATCGATTCTATCATCGATGAAATACGGTTCNAATGAAGGTGTCAAACGTTTTTCGCGTTTAATTCAAATTGTCGATAGTNATCCTCAAACACTTGAATCGATGGGCAACTATCTCAATGAAATTCCATGTTGGATGTTTTTCGATTGTTTATATCAAATGACAGCTCATTTAGACAAGGCAATCAACTGGAAATTCTATCCTGTTTTCGAACAAATCATTAAAATCTATCCNCAGGCAATTGTTTATCCATTTAAATTGAGCTATGAAACTCTACAAATGAATTCAATCGATGCAAATTTAAAACATAACATTGAAATTTTACGACAAAAACTCGATCGATATACGCCGTTGATCAATGAATTTATTCTTGCATTAAATCAACTCAATCCTCAACAACAATTTGATAATTGGACAAAAGAATTAAGTCGATATCTGACCAATGATTTGTCAAGTCGAGATTTGAATCAACTGAAAAATCATTTGAAAAAATTCAAAAATCTTTTCTTCTCCGATATGATTCATATCGATGAAAGTCAAGAAGAACAATCGACCGCAACAGCAACAACAATGACATCACAAGATAGTGTATTCGGTGATAATATCGATCGTCGAGCATTGAAACCACGTTTAACATCGATTCGTTATCAATTTCAAAATTCAATCGAAAAAGATCTCGATACAATATTCGGACCGAACGGAGAATTGTTTTCAACAGTTCAATTAACTGATGTTAAAACTATGCTGACAAATATTGGAACGAAATTAAAATCCATTTCACAGGATAAAACTAATCTCAATGATTATTCGAGTTGGTTTTCGCTTACATTTCGACAACAACATCGACCTCTAGGTAGTCCTTGTTTCCGTGAAATCGAAATACCTGGCCAGTACACGAGCAAGAAAAAACCATGCGTCGAACATCATATTAAAATCGTTGGTTTTGATGAGAAAATTCTCGTTCTACAATCGTTACGTTTACCCAAACGATTGACTCTTCGTGGACATGATGAGAATGATTATCGATTTCTAGTCAAAGGTGGCGAAGATATTCGACAAGATCAACGTATTCAAGCATTGTTTTCGATTATGAATGATTTGTATACCGATGATCCAAATTGTAATCAAACCAATTCGGCACAAATTGCCATTCGAACTTACAAAGGTTTGATGAATTTGAGTTTAATTTCCAAAAACGAACGGGTCTTTCGTTTTATTTTAGTCATTCCAATGACGACGAAATTAGGCATGATCGAATGGCTTGATCATACTCGACCGTTAAAAGAACTTCTCGACGAAAATTATACTCAATCTGAACGAGATATTCTCAATCAAGGTCAACATCCACGTAAACTCTATCAAGATTATGTGACAGCAAATTATCAGAAATCAAAACCAACAACTAAAACAACGAATAACACGTTGATGTATGCGGAATTATTTGTTAGTTTAACTAAACATCAAGTTGAACAAGAATTTCAACGAATTCAATCGGTTATTCCAGCTGATTTACTTCGACGAGCTTATTATAAACTAGCGAATTCACACGAAGGATTTTTTACACTTCGACGAGAATTTCTAACGAGTTATGCAGTTCTATGTACAAGTCATTATATACTCGGTATTGGCGATCGACATTTGTCAAAGTAATGACAACAACAAAAAAAAATCATTCGAATGAAAAATTGTTGTTTTCGATAGTTTTTTGATCGATACTTCGTCGGGAAGAGTCATTGGCATTGATTTCGGTTCAGCATTCAATGCCGCGACAATTGTAAGTCCAAACAAATAAACTCTATGAAATGTTCTTTCTTTCGAAATTAGCATCTGCCCGTTCCCGAACTTCTCCCAATTCGTTTAACTCGACAAATCGTTGAGTTAATATCTCCTATTGGTACATCAGGTCTATTCCGTGCAATAATGATCGATACAATGAATGTTCTACGTGAAAATTCGGATCTATTACTAAGTACAATGGATGTTTTCATCAAAGAACCATTAGCTGAATGGCTGGTAAAGATCAGTTGAATTGAAAAACAGAAATCAAAATCGTTTATTTTTAGGAACATGCCTTGAAAACAAGCAAACAAGTCACTCAAATAGGTAAAATCAAGACGAAACATTTCTCAAAAGTTGATAATAATTATTATTCTCCTCCTCTCGTAGAATCAACAACGATTCGTTCCGATGAAATCTATGCTAAAGATCGCATTCGAAGTGCTCGATTAAAACTCAATGGTATCAATCCATTTGTAATCACAGCGTACGTTGTCTATTCATAATTATCAAATCAAGAAGACAAAAAATATATCTTTTCGATTTAGTTCGGATATAAAATTAAACAATTTTCTTCGTCCAACTGCTCTTAAAAATGCTGTTCATCAAATGGAAAAAGTTCTCGGCGGTGAAGAACATACGAATAAACGTGCACAAATCTTTCTTAAATACAAATCCAATCGTACTCAACAATTAACTGTCGACGAACAAATCGACTGTTTAATTGATCAATCGACTGATGTCGATATTCTCGCTCGATCATGGGCAGGCTTAGAAACATTTATGTAATTGTGATAAAAAAAATAAAAACGAAGAATTTGAATTTATTAATTTGCAAAAGAGAAAGCACAAACACTGGTTCTTTTCTTGTAGAAAAACAAACACGAGAAGAATACAAACTAAAAAAAGAAGAAGCTCTGATTTGAACTAAACAATAGACCGGTTTTGATTTAATGTGCAATAGTTGATGAACGTGCTACATGTCCTATGAGATAAATATTATCATACAAATGACCAGCTAATTCATCAGTGATTGTTCCGTTGATAATCGCACGACGAGTATTACGAATGAATTCTCGTTTGGACATTTTATTTTTGACATGAGGCGATGTGAGATCAATCGAAAGAAGAATTAATGAAAAACAAAGAACATAGATTGTTTCTAAACAAAAGAAAAGAAAATTTTTCTATCGAAAAACAAAAATAAATAAGATTTTTTGAAACCAACCAATCGATAGGCCAAGATTTTGATTACATTGATGAAATCGTTTGGAGAAGTTCTCGATTAAGATCGATAGATATTCGTTTCGATCTTCGGGCGCATCGAGTTTAGCAAAGAATTGTCGTAATGCATTCGGAAGAAATTCATTTTCGTACGATTGTAATTCAATCAAACGTTCTAAGATATCTCGACGTGTTTGTAATAATTTACGTTTTTCAGTTGCGCGTAATTTATGTGTATTATGAATGAATTTACTGATTTCTTCACAGGTATTATCGAGTAAATCTTTGTCAAGAAAATATTCTAAGCCCTAAAGAACACTGATTATGCACGAGAAAGAGAATGAGGATGCGTTTTACTTGGCCAGCATTAAATCGTAATGTGCCTTCGTCGAGTTCTAAGTAGATCTTTCGAAATGAAACGCCCTCAGTACGAGCCCTATTATAAACCGATACATAGCCCCAATTTGATTTACACAAACTAGAAAACAGAAAGTAAATAAAAACATATAAATATTTTTTCTTTACCCAAGCCAAAGCATTTCATCGTTAGCTAAGGTTTGCCAAACGCATGCTGCCAGACAAAGATCTGTAGCATTAAGATTTTTCAGAATTTCCAAAGCTAGTTCAGGTGGTAATTGAGAAATATCAGAAATTTTTGTCACTTGTTTTTTATTTGAATATATCGACTCGGCGTATTGTCGATCAAACATTTGACCCATGATTATTAATAATTTCAATGAATATTTTCATCGAAATAGTTTTGTTCCTGTTTTATTTCGTCTTATTCTATCACGTCGAGCCGACTTGCACGATGATGACGTGGACAAGTGTTGTCGACGTGGAAAGGTATGAAAGATGTATGTCACTTTAGATTACACCGTGTTTTTTTTCCTTCTTTTTATTTATTGAGAAAAGGAAAGCAAAAAAAAAGGTCGAAGAGAGAATGATGTATTTTGTTGAACCAGACCTTCCTTCCTCCGTAAACAATCGATTCGCAATTGTTTCGACCAATCGAATTCAATAGAAACTAATTCAGCAAAAATATGCTCGCCGAATCTGTCCGTTGCCAAGCAACTCAACATTGAAATCAATATCAATGGCATTTGATAAATTTCATTTGAAACAACTGATACATAACTAAAACATGTCGATCATTCCGCCATCAGGTTCACTCGTTCGTTTCGATAATCCATCATTGATAACAGCACAAAATGACAAAGATCGAAAAGCATTGGGTGCAAGTAAACAACCGACAGGTTTAGATCAGCAAATGATGGATGCTACGGGTGGAACAGGTTCACCACGTGCTGAACGAAAACAACAATCGTTGAAAGATCTTTCGTTAGAGGAGATTCTGGATAAAATTCTTCCACCAAGGTTTAACACAAAAAAATAAAACTAAATCAAATTCGTTTTTGAATATTTTCTTTTAGAATAACAAAAGATCCAAATAATCCGGATCTACTCTATTGCCAACGTATTTCATCGACACCAGCAACACGTTTAGATGTTATCAATTTACAGGAACAATTGGATATGCGTTTACAACAACGGCAAGCACGTGAAACCGGCATTTGTCCTGTTCGACGTGAACTATTCTCTCAATGTTTCGGTAAATCAAGTTTTTATCTTGTTCTTTCAATTTCGTTTTCATTTCAAAATCATCAGACGAATTAATTCGACAAGTGGCTATCAATTGTGCCGAACGAGGTCTTCTTCTTCTTCGTGTTCGTGATGAACTTCAAATGACTCTACGAGCTTATCAAACACTCTACGAAAGTAGTGTTGCATTTGGTATGCGTAAAGCATTGATGGCTGAACAAGGCAAATCGGAATTAGAACGAAAAGTTCGTTTGCTTGTCTTTTTAAATTTGTTATTTTTTTTAATTTCTTTTCTTTTTTT
>JGI26531J51214_10003028_pt1 | contig 10864 bp, 10 predicted proteins | sample ThiBiot_500_biof_2_FD_51214 | JGI IMG/M metagenome (IMG submission 51214)
ATCACCGGGCCTGATCGCAACCAATATGCAACGACGGTCTCGCGCGAACGGCCATGGTGCCGGGGCTTCGTCGTGCTGCCCGAAGGCGCGCCGCGCGTGCCGCTGGAAGTCGCCGTGCCGCCGAAAACCGTGCCGCGCTATCCGCACATGGAGTGGGCCTATGCCACCGGCCACTCCAAGAAATACGCGTCCTCCGGCTGGGCGAGCTACGACAGCCACTTCTTCCGCTTTGCCGAGCGCGCAGGCTACCAGGTCGACCTTGCCAGCCAGCATGAGCTGCACTTCTCGCCCGAGATCCTTGATGGCTACGACTGCGCGGTGTTCGTCGGCCATGACGAGTATTGGACCTGGGAGATGCGCGACGCGGTCGACAACTATGTCGATCGCGGCGGCCACGCGGCGCGCTTCGCCGGCAATTTCATGTGGCAGACGCGGCTTGAGGACGAGGGCCGCCGGCAGGTCTGCTACAAATATCGCGCGCGCGCCGAGGATCCGGCCTATCGCGGCGGCGACGTGACGCGTGCCACCAATTCCTGGGAGGCGCCGGAGATCGGCCGGCCGGGCTCGGCGACGTTCGGGCTCAACGCCACGCGCGGCCTCTATGCCGGCTGGGGCGGCTGCGCGCCGCGCGGCGTGCGCGGCTTTCCCGTCTACCGGCCCGAGCATTGGGCCTTTGCCGGAACCGGTATCTACTATGGCGATCTTCTGGGCGCCGACAGCCACGTCTACGGCTATGAGGTCGACGGCCTCGATTTCGAGATCCGTGGCGGCTTGCCATACCCGACGCAGGACAGCGGCGCGCCGGACGGACTGCAGGTTCTGGCCGTCGGCATGGCGTCCCAGGTCGAGGAAAGCGCCGACATCCCGATCGAGCATCAATTCCTCACCGACGAGGATGGCCGCTTCACGGCCTCGACCCTGTTTGGCGAGGCAACCGACGCCAATCTCGACAAGGTGAAACGCAGCAATGGCATGATCGTCAACTTCCCACGCGGCAAGGGCGAGGTGTTCCATGCCGGAAGCTGCGAATGGGTGGCGGGTCTGCTAAGACAGGACCCGATGGTCGAGCGCGTCACCCGTAATGTTATCGATCGCTATCTCGGAAAGCCCTGACATGTCGAAAGCCCAGACCACGCCTGCTCCGACCGACGCTGAATCACGGCCGCAGTCACATCTCTTCTATCTTTCCAGCCTTCGCCGACCGCTCGTCGACCGCGCCGAGGGCATCTATCTCTGGACCCAGGATGGCCGCCGCTTCATCGACGGCTCCAGCGGACCGATGGTCGCCAATATCGGCCATTCTAATCGCAACGTTCTCGATGCCATGAAGCGCCAGATGGACAAGGCCACCTTCGCCTACCGGCTGCATTTCGAGAATGAGCCGGCGGAAGAGCTGGCGCGGGAACTCGCCGGCAAGCTGCCGCAAGGCATGGATCGCATATTCTTCGTCTCCGGCGGCTCGGAAGCGACCGAATCCTGCATCAAGCTCGCCCGGCAATGGGCTGTCGCCACCGGCCAGCCGAAGCGCTGGAAGGTGATCACCCGTTTCCCCTCGTATCACGGCGGGACTCTGGGCTCGCTTTCCATCACCGGCGACGACGCGCTGGCCGAGACTTTCGCGCCCATGATGCGGCCGATGCCGACGGTGCCGGCGCCCACCGCATGGCGCGACCGTGACAATCTCTCCATGGAACAGCGCGGCATCCGCTACGCCGACATGCTGGAGGAGAAGATCCTCGCCGAAGATCCCGAAACCGTGGTCGCCTTCATCATGGAGCCGATCGGCGGCGCGGCGACGGCCGCGCTCGTCGGGCCGGACAGCTATTACGCCCGCATCCGCGAAATCTGCGACCGCTACGGCATCCTGCTCATCCATGACGAGGTGATGAGCGGCGCGGGTCGCACCGGAAAATTCCTCGGCGGCGACCATTGGAACTGCCGCCCCGATATCGTCGCCCTGTCCAAGGGCCTGGGCTCAGGCTACGCGCCGCTCGGCGCTCTCGCGGCGCCGATGCGGCTGGTCGAGCCGCTGCTTGCCTCCGGCGGCTTCCAGCACGGCCACACCTATGCCGGCAATCCGCTGGCCTGTGCCGCCGGGCGCGCCGTGCTCGCCGAGATGGACCGGCTCGACCTCATCGCCAATGCCGCCGCGATGGGCGACGTGCTGATCGATGAACTGAAGGCACTGGCGAAGCGCTTCCCGTTCATGGTCGACGTGCGAGGCAAGGGCCTGCTTCTCGGCGTCGAAATGGTCGCCGATCCGGAAACGCTGCGGCCGATCGACCCCGCCCGCAACGCGACGCAGCGCCTGCTCAATCACGCCTACGCGCGTGGCCTGATCATCTACGGCCGCAAGGTCAAGGGCGGCATCGACGGCGACAACTTCATGGTGGCGCCGCCGATGATCATCACGCGCGAGCAGATCGGCGAGATGGTCGCGATCATCGGCGACTCGCTGGAGGCGCTCGCCGCCGAACTGGACCTGCCGGTGCAAGGCTGAGAAAAAGAATGGCGCCCAGAAAAGTCATCATCACCTGCGCCGTCACCGGTTCGGTGCACACGCCGTCCATGTCGCCGCACCTGCCGGTGACGCCGGACCAGATCGCGGCGGACGCCATCGCCGCGGCCGAAGCCGGCGCCTCGATCCTGCATCTGCACGCCCGCGACCCGAAGGACGGCAGGCCGACCGCCGACCCGGATGTCTTCATGCAGTTCCTGCCGCGCATCAAGCAGGCCACTGACGCGGTGGTGAACATCACCACCGGCGGCTCTTCGCTGATGACGCTTGACCAGCGGCTTGCGGCGCCCTTGCGGGCGGAGCCCGAAATGTGCTCGCTCAACATGGGCTCGATGAACTTCGCCCTGTTCCCGATGCTCGACCGGCCGCGCGAATGGCAGCACGAGTGGGAGCCGAAGTTGCTCGAGGCCACGCGCGAGACCATCTTCAAGAACACCTTCGCCGACATGGAGCAGATCCTGGAAAAGCTCGGCAAGGGCTGCGGCACGCGCTTCGAGTTCGAATGCTACGATGTCGGGCATCTCTACTCGCTGGCGCATTTCCGCGANCGCGGGCTGGTCTCGGGGCCGTTCTTCATCCAGTTCGTGCTCGGCATACTGGGCGGCATCGGCGCCGATCCCGACAACCTCGTCCATATGAAGCGCATCGCTGACAAGCTGTTCGGCGACAGCTACCAGTTCTCCGTGCTGGCCGCCGGCCGCAACCAGATGCCGCTGATCTCCATCGCCGCCGCGATGGGCGGCAATGTCCGCGTCGGGCTGGAGGACAGCCTCTACGACGGACGGCAACTGGCCAGGTCGAATGCGGATCAGGTGCGCCGGATCCGTGGCATTCTCGACGGCCTGTCGCTGGACGTGGCGACGCCCACAGAAGCGCGCGAAATGCTGGCGCTGAAGGGCGGAGACCGGGTAGCATTCTGACATGACTTCGGAAGCGATCACGCTGCGCCCCGGCCGGGTCGAGGACGTCAAGACGATCCATGCCGCGCTGCTCAAGCTCGGCACCCATATCGGCGCGCCNGAGGAGATCCGCTCGACGCCCGAGGACCTGCGCCGCTTCGGCTTCGGTGACAAACCNGCCTTCTCGACGCTGATCGCCGAGGTGGACGGCGTGTTTGCCGGCCTCTGCCTNCACTTCCCGATCTTCTCGACCTGGATGGGACGCCCCGGCGTCTATGTGCAGGACCTCTATGTCGAGGATCGCTTTCGCGGCAAACGCATCGGCGAAAGGCTGCTGCGCCGGGTGGCGCGGGAATGCCGCCGGGATGGCGGCGTCTACCTCAGGCTCTCGGTCGACACCGACAACGAGATCGCCAAGGCCTTTTACGAGAGGCTCGGCATCGGCTGGTCCAGCTACGAGCAGACGCAGAAGATCATTGGCGAGGCGTTCTTCGCCTTCGCCGACAAGACAGAGGATGGTGAGATCAGATGAAAGCCTTCTACGCCGAGGAACAGAGGCGCCACGACCCGAAGGCCTTCCTCTCCAGCGGCGCGCCGCAGCCCAACCCGGAACAGCCGGCGCGCGTCGAGCGGTTGCTGGCCGGCGCCAGGGCCGCCGGCTGCGCCGTCGAACGCCCCAGGAAGCACGGACTCGGCCCTGTTGCCGCTGTGCATACGCCCGAATATCTCGACTTCCTCGAACACATCTTCGCCCGCTGGCAGCGCATCGAAGGCGCTTCGGCCGAGGTGATCCCGAACATCCATCCGATCGCGCGCAACGGCTCCTACCCCGCCTCGGCGGTCGGTCAGGCCGGCTACCATATGGCCGACACCGCCTGCCCGATCTCGGCTGAGACCTGGGATAGCGCCCTTTGGAGCGCCTGGAGCGCGGTGGCGGCGGCTGAGACCGTCATGGCAGGTGCATCCTCGGCCTACGCGCTCTGCCGTCCACCTGGCCACCATGCGTTTGCCGACGTCGCCGGCGGCTTCTGCTTCATCAACAATTCGGCGGTCGCGGCCCAGGCGCTGCGCCAGACAGCCGCGCGCGTGGCGATCCTCGACGTTGACCTGCATCACGGCAACGGCACGCAGGGCATCTTCTATGCCCGGCCCGACGTACTCACGGTTTCCCTGCATGCCGACCCGGTCCGCTTCTACCCCTTCTTCTGGGGACACGCCGACGAACGTGGCGAAGGACCGGGCCTCGGCTACAATCTCAACCTGCCGCTGCCCCGCAAATCGGCCGATGCGGCTTTCCTGGACGCGCTCGCCACGGCCTTCCGCCGCATCCACGCCTTCGCGCCGGAAGCGCTGGTCGTCGCGCTCGGGTTGGATGCCTTCGAGGGCGACCCCTTCGGCGGCCTGTCGGTNACGACGCCCGGCTTNGCGCGTATCGGCGAGGCGATCGCCNGGCTNGGCCTGCCGACGGTGATCGTCCAGGAAGGCGGCTATCTCTGCGACGCGCTCGGCGACAATCTCACCGCCTTCCTGACCGGCTTCGGCGGCAAGCANCGCTAGGCGCCATGCCGCGAAAGTGCTCCGGCGCCTTTCCCGGCAAACCGCCGGCCAGCTTNGCTGGAACTAGGCGCGCTGCTGCCTGAGCATGGCGATGACACGGTGCACGCTCTCCAGCGTCTCGTCGATCTCCGCCGAAGTGTTGTAGTGGGCAATGCCGATGCGCACGACACCCTGCTCGGCGGGAATGCCGAGCTGGTGGACAATCTCCCACGCATAGTTGTGGCCAGACCACAGGAAGATGTTCTCACTGTTCATCTGTCGCACGATCGTCTCGGGCGCGATACCGTCGACGGTGAAGGAGACCGTCGGCACACGCTCCGACAGGCGTTTCGGGTCGGTAATGCCGCGGATGGTCAGGCCATCGATATCGGACAATCCGTCGATCAGCTTCTGCGCCAGCGCATTTTCATAGGCGATGGACACCTCGAAAGCCCGCGCGATCCGCTGCCTGCGCGAGCCGCCCTCGCCGGCGGCCGCGCCGAGATCGGCGAAATAATCGACAGCGGCGCTCAGGCCGGCCATCAGCTCGATCTGCGGCGTGCCGAGCTCGAAGCGCTCCGGCAGTCCGTTTGAGGAGCAGCGGCACTTGTACGGCTTCAGCGTATCGATGACCGCCCGGCGCCCCCAGACGATGCCCATATGCGGGCCGAAGAATTTGTAGGCAGAGCAGGCCAGGAAGTCGCAACCGAGTTGCTGAACATCGATCGATCCATGCGGCGCGAACTGCACCGCATCGACATAGACCAGCGCCCCGGCCGCCCTGGCGATGGCGGTCAGCGCCTGAACGCGGTTGATCGAGCCCGTCAGGTTAGAGGCATAGTTGAGTGCCACAAGCCGCGTCTTTTCCGACAGCAGCGCCTTCAGCGCTTCCTCCTCGACCTGCCAGCTCCGCTCGTCGAAAGGCAGGAAACGCACGACGAGACCAAGGTCCTCGGCAAGCTGCAGCCAGGGCGAGACATTGCCCTCATGGTCCATGCGGGTGACGATGATCTCGTCGCCCGGCTTCATGGAGCGGCCCAGGGTCCGCGAGAGGTGGAAGGTCAGCGTCGTCATGTTGGCGCCGATGATGATTTCCTCGGGGCCAGCAGCGCCGAGGAAATCGGCCATGGCCGCATGCGCGCCGTCCACCACGTCCTGCGCGGCGACGGTCGTCTCGAAGAAGCCGCCAAGATTGGCGTTGGTGTTGAGCAGGCAGTTCGATACGGCGTCGGCGACCGCCCGTGGCACCTGCGTGCCGGCAGGATTGTCGAGATAGATGCGGCGACGGCCCTTGTCGGTCAGCGAAAGCGCCGGGAATTTCCCGCGCACGGCCTCGATCGGAAAGTTCAACACGGCCTCCATCCCTTTGTCATTCCTTGCTAATCGGCTTTCTTTGGTAATCAATTGCTCAGGGGCACGGATTGCCGGCGCGCTGATGGATTGCGTCGACTGCCTTCTGCATCTCCTCGGTCCAGGCCACGTCGGCCGAGGCCAGCGCCATTTCGAGCTGCGCGATCGAAGTGGCGCCGATGATGTTCGAGGCGACGAACGGCCGGCTCGACACATAGGCGTTGGCGAACAGCGCCGGCTCCATGCCGAAAGAGCGCGCCAACTCGTTGTACTCGAGCAGCACTTCGGCGGCATTCGGCGTCTCGTAGCGCTGGCCCCGATTGAAGAGCTGCGAGCGCGATCCCTTCGGGCGGGCGCCATGGTCATACTTGCCCGTGAGGTAGCCCTGGGCCAACGGCGAATAGGCGAGCAGGGAAACGTCTTCCCGCTGGCAGACCTCCGCCAGGTTCACCTCGAAGGTGCGGTTGACGAGATTGTAGGCGTTCTGCAGCGAGACGGCGCGCGGGCCGACGCCCCTGTCGGCCTCGGCCAGGAAGCGCATCACGCCCCAGGAGCTTTCGTTGGACAGGCCAAGGTGGCGGATCTTGCCGGCCTTCACCAGCTCATCGAAGACGCCGAGCGTTTCCGCGATCGGCGTCTCGTCGGCGGGCGCGCCGCCGATATCGGCGCGCGGCGCCACGCCACCGACGCGGGTCGGATTGGCGCCCCAGGGCACGTCCCTGTCCGGCCAGTGGATCTGGTAGATGTCGATGTAGTCGGTGCCGAGCTTGCTCAGGGATTTCTCGACCGCGTCGAGGATGTCGGCCCGCACGAGCTTCGAGGGACGACCGCCGCGAAACCATGCGTTGGTGGTTCGTCCAACCACCTTCGAGGCCAGCACGACCTGGTCGCGATTGCCTTTCGCCTTCATCCATTTGCCGATGATCTTCTCGGTCCGCCCTTGCGTCTCGGCCTTGGGCGGGATCGGGTAGAGTTCGGCNGTGTCNATGAAGTTGACACCGCGCGCGAACGCCAGATCCATCTGGGCATGGCCTTCGGCCTCGGTGTTCTGCTGCCCCCAGGTCATCGAGCCAAGGCATATCTGGGAAACAAGAAGGTCGGTCCGACCGAGACGGCGTCTGTGCATCGAAAATTTGCTCCGGCGGGAGGTTTGCGCGAAGGCGCGAGGAGGAGACGGCCAGCATACAGGAAAGCGGAGGCTCTCTCCAAGTCCGCATCGGGCGGAAAGGCAGGGCTTATCCAGCGCTCAGCGCCCGCGACCGGACTTTCGCTTGGCCTCGTCGATCAGCATGTTGGCGATCTGCATGCGGATCATGGCGCGCTGGCGCAGATGCGGGGCAACACGGTCGGGATGGTTTGCGAACGCAAAGCTGCGACGCAGCCGGCTGAAATCGGCATCCTGCGCCGGAGAGCCGAGGCCAAGCTCGGCCGCGATCGCCTCGGGATCGACCGGCGGCAGCTTCTCTTCACGCTCGGGCGGTTCGCCTCCGAGCGCCGCTCGCGCCTGGTCGAGCAGCGCCGCGAACTCGCTCGCCAGATCTGCACCGGCCTCACGATACTCGGCGGCGAAGGTCTCGCCGGAAACCTTGATGCGGCCGGAATGAAGCTCATCCACGACGGAGAGATAGTCGAACGGAATGGACGGTCGAGGGCTCTCCTCGTCGCTCCGCGCGGACGAGACGATGAGGTCGTCGAGCAGCGCGGCAAAATCCTGCCTGGCTCCCGTACCGATCTCTGCCTCCCCCCGTTCGACATGCTTTGGCGTCACAATAGCTGCCGCTCGTTAAGAATGCATGCCACTGATCGTGACGAATCGAATGGTCGACCCGTGTCAGATAAAAAGCCGGACTGCACTTGCATGCAGTCCGGAAAGTCGCCGGAAGTTGGCGAGGAAAGCCGGCCATGTGCCGGCACATGACATACGNTGGAAGTCGCCTCGAAGTTTCATCCGGCGTCGGAAAATGTGNCCAGAAAAATCAGCCGGGCATGGCAGGCATGCAAATGCTGCACTGCACAATTGTCACGATTCACCTATATTTGGGCTCGTGGAGGACCAATCAGGAGCCTTGATCATGGGTTTCTTCACTGAAATGTTCGCCCGGCCGCGCCCCAAGGAAAACATCCGCTATCGGGCCGCCCTCGCCCTGTTGCACTCGATGAGCAACGCCGACCGCGCCGACATCGGCATCAAGCCGGCCGACTTCCCTCGCATCGCGCGGGAAATGTCCATTCGCTGACAATCTTGCGTCAGGCTTCGCGGGCCTTTGAAACGACAGAGATGCGAGGCACGTGGCAACGTCCGCGTGCCTCTCGCCCCGCTGCGCCTCAGCGCGATCCCAGGAAGGTCGCCTTGCCCAAGGGAACGCCATTGTGGCGCAGGATGTCGTAAGCCGTGGTGAGGTGGAAATAGAAATTGGGCATGGCGAGATTGAGCAGATACTGCATGCCCGGCATCGAGAGTTCGCGCCCGCCGAGCTTCACATCGATCATCCTGTCGTCGGAGCCATTGATCTCGGCCGCCGAGAAAGTCGCCAGATAAGCGACGGTCTTGGCGATCCGCGCCTCCAGATCGGCGAAGCTAGCCTCATTGTCCTCGTATTTCGGGACCTCGCGACCGGCCAGGCGCGACGGCGCGCCCTTGGCATGATCGGTCGCGATCTGCACCTGCCTGGTCAGCGCGAACATATCTGGTGCCAGCCGCGCGGACAGGAATACCTGGGGATCGATCTTGCGCTCGGTCGCGTTCTGTTCGGCCGTCGCAAGCACGTTGGAGAGTGCCTTCAGCCTTGCCGAGAACACCGGCACGGATGCCTCGTACATCGATATCGTCACGTCGAAATCTCCCTTGCGGCAGGAACGCCGGCGCGAGCGAGCTAGCGCCTTCCGACGCGATTCTTCAAGCGTCACCAGCCCGCCGCAATCGCCATGATAGACTTTTGGCCTGAGATGGAGATTCGCGATGAGACATGCCGTTTTCGCAGCGACTGCCGTCCTTGGCCTGGCCGCCATGGCACAGACGACGCACGCCGCCGAGGCGCCCTACGTCGACGACAGGTCGAGCGCGGAATCCGTCATCCAGTCGCTCTACAGCGCGATCAACCGTCACGAGTTCGCGCGCGCCTGGGGCTACTACGACGACGCCAAGCCGACGAAGGACTTCGATACGTTCGTAAAGGGCTATGACGGCACCCAGGAGGTAGAGGTCAAGACCGGCACGGCGGCGAGCGAAGGCACGGCCGGCAGTGTCTATTACAGCGTTCCGGTAGCCATCAAGGCGACGGACAAGAGCGGAAACGCCCAGGTTTTCGCCGGCTGTTATACGTTGCGCCAGGTGAGCGCCCAGGCACAGGAGCCGCCGTTCCGGCCGATCTTCATCGACAAGGGCGAGCTGAAGCCATCGACCGCCGATTTCGACAGCGCATTGCCGGAAAGCTGCGATGGTAGCGCGCCGCCGCCGAAGAAGGATATGGCGCTGGAACTGGCCAAGAAAGCCTTCGCCTCTAACTATGGCGACCGGTGCGACAAGAAGATGCCCGGTGGCGATCCACGCGGCGAGCCGGACGCCTACACCATTCGCTACAAGGGCGAAGGCGCGGCCGAGAATGATCCTGACCGCGAGACACGGCTGTTCCGCTTCTTCTGCGCCATGGCCGCCTACAATGAGAGCTCGATCTACTATGTCTACGACGACGTCTCCGGCCTGCGCCAATTGCAGTTCGCGGCGCCGACCCTCGACATCCGCTACGAGAATAACAACACCGAGGGCAAGGTCGAGTCGATCAACATCACCGGATTCCAGACCGAGGACCAGGCGGTGAACTCGGAGTATGACGACACGACCAAGACCATCACGTCATTCGGCAAGTGGCGCGGCGCAGGCGACGCTTCATCGACCGGCACCTACCTTTTCAGGCATGGCACCTTCTCGCTGGTCCAGTACGACGTTGACGCCTCCTATGATGGGAAGGTCAATCCGCAGACCATACTGGACTACAACACCGCGCCCTAAACCATTGCCTTAGGGCGCTTTCGACAGCATCCAGTTGAGCGTGCCGCGCCAGTCTGTCATCCGGATGGGCGTGCCGTGGGTGCCGGTCTCGAAGCGCACGAAGCGCGCCGGATAGGCCTTCGATTTGGATCGTATCGAGCGGAAGAAGGCTTCCTGGTTGGTGACCGGGAAAACCACGTCATGGCTGCCCTGGCCGAAAAACACCGGCACGCGGCGCTTGAAGGCCGGGCTGGTGAAAAAGCTCTCGTCCCACAGCGAGCCGAGCAGCAAGAGGCCGCTGATGCGAGCGCCGGTATCCTTGCGGGCCGCGAGTTTCCAGCACAACGATCCACCCATCGAGCCGCAGGCGACGAATATCCTGGCTCCTGGCGACGCCCCGGCATAGTGATCGATGAGCGCTGCGACCTGCGCTGCGCCCTTGTCGCCGAAATCGGAAAAGTCGGGCGACAGATAGAGGCCGCCATTGCCGGCCATCAGGTTCTTGAGGCGGTTGAAATTACCGCCGAAGGTGAAGTCGTCCACGCCCTGCTTGCGGCTGCCGCCCTGCCCGTG
>JGI26531J51214_10003074_pt1 | contig 10746 bp, 6 predicted proteins | sample ThiBiot_500_biof_2_FD_51214 | JGI IMG/M metagenome (IMG submission 51214)
AGAGAAAGAGAAAGAGAAAAAGAGAAACAGAGAGATGGAGAAAGAGAGCAATGACAGATTGAAAAAAGAAACGAACGTTTTGACTGCTGAAGAAAAATGGCTTGAATATGTGTGTATATGTGTATATAATATATAGTTAAATCTACAAAAAAAGGAAGGGTTGAAATGTCTGATTATGTATTAGGATGAGAAGGAAAAATAATTTAATATAAATGAATAAATCTGAGCTTCAGAATATTAAAAATGATTATCTAAGATTTAAAATCTGTGTGGAAATGATGCTCTCCTTCTCTTTCCCCTCTACTCTTATATATCTATCTATTTATCCCTAATGCTGCTGACAAAAGAAAAGAAGATTATACAAGTTTTGTATGAGTAAAAACCTATTCTTATTTTCGAACAGAATTTGTCTCTCCCCCACTTCCTTTCAGTCTGGTTAAATCAACTTTTAACTTTGATTTGTTCTACGTCATCAGTGTTGCTCCTTAAAAATATGTATGTTAATTCCGGCTTGCATCGATGATAGACGAGCTTATAATTAATGAAATCTCATCGTTCCCTACAGTCAGTACACACTCCTACATTTTAAACCCGACGACGACAAGTAGTTTGATTTGATAGATTGAGTCTTTTTCTCGTTCTTCGTACTTCTTGCGTGTTCAGTTAAATATGAACGTGAATGAGAGGTGTGTAACAACAACCAGCTGTCCGGTTGCAAAATCATGTTTTTCGATCATATGGTCATTTGAATCGTATGCGCTTCGAATGTCTCTCGTCGTTTCTTTTTTCTTTTGATGATATTATTATGCAATAGAAAATGAGCACCTACGAAATCAACGTCGCCGTCAGCTTGTTAGCAACGCTGATGATGTCAAGGGACGTACAAAGACGTGTCGTGATACTTTACACTTTGACCAAATCGATGGATGACGTGAAGAAATAGTATAGAATACTTCCGGATGAAACCTTTAGATTACGTTCAATTTTGTCGACGTAATTGCCAAACATAAACGTCATATCTTAGATATTTCGAACGCGAATAGGATTTTATTGTTTTGCATTTTCATTAACAAATGGACATTCATTTAATTTTACATCAATAATTTAAACGAGTTTTGGTTCTTCTCAAAGATTTGATTATCAACAGAATGAGAAAAAAAAACAGATGAAATAATTGTTATTAGTAAAAACGTGCATTTTTATCGTTGCATAACGAAACAAGTTTCTGTTTCTTTTTTGACAATCAATATTTCTAATAGAAACGGCCTTGACTGGAACCAGACTGAAGACTACAAAATGGGTACAAAAAAAAGTCTTGATTCAGCACATAAACAGAGCGAAAAAAATATTTTTCTTTCTTTTTAAATTAACGAGTACGAATTGATTTATTTATTTATATATAGACAAAATGGTTTGACAAGAATTTGTATGACTTTGAAAAAAAAAGATGACATTCGTTGACAACTGTCACATCTTTCTTTTTATTGAAAGATCTGTTTCTGAAAGAATCTTATGACGTCAATAACTTAGATTTTAAAAAGAACATTATAACACGTATAAACAAATCTTTAATAAAAAATATCCGACTGTTTTCATTATCAACCACATTCAGTAGCATGCATTATCGACAGCTTGTGTTGTATTATTATTTTTATTTGACTCGTCTGGAATTCTTGCTTTCTGTCGTCGCCAAACAACAATTTTGTTCTTTTCTTCATACATTTCTTTCTCGAGTTTTTGTTAAAGCTTTTTAAAATGAACGAATATGTTCATATTTCAAATGTGAATGAGAAAAGAAAGAGATGCTTTTTTTTTCGTGCTTCTCACGCGTTGTATTGACTGAACTGTACGAAAGAAGACGAGGAATTTTCTAGCATCGTGTACACAACAAGATGATGCAATAAGCTTTAGGCCAAGGAATTTGAATCATTCACGCGACCTCGACATGATCAATGTAAAGTAGTATGATCAATAGAAATGAATAGAAAATGATGACGATCAAAGTTCAAGGTACAACCATCGAAAGCATGAACAAAACGAGTGATTTGTGTTTCAAGGTTCAACTATTATACGTTCATTTATACAAAATAGTCATCGAATGGCTAGAGATTTTTGTTTGAACGGATTCGAAGGCTCAAAAAAAAAAGATTCCATTGTAAAATGCGTGAATGTGTGTCATATTTTTGAAAAAAAAGTTAAACAATTTGTTGAGAAAATCACTTATCGTTACTTCATTAAGAAAACAAAAACATCGAACAACAATTTTTTTGTACGCCCACAATTTGTTTATGTCCTCATAATATTAAACATAGTGCTTATTAGAGTAAAATGTTTTTAAATAGACGTATTTCATTAACTAAATGAAAATCAATCGTTAATTGTTTTCAATAAGATTTTTATGTTCTAATTTTATTTATTTGTGGGCGTACTGAGACTTTTGAATGTTTGCACATGTTCTTTTTTTTTCGAAGCGCGGTTGTGGTGACATGACTATGTGATTTTAAGCTAAAACCGTTCTCCGGTTCATAAGACTATAGCGGTTTATCAACGAATCTGTCTAACAGATGTGATCAATCAGAAACGTGCGTTCTATTTGTGTCAAGCTTATTTAGTAATACGGGGGTATTTGAACTATTCTGAGATTGTTTTCCAATCGAGATAATCATTTAAGTATATGAAAAATCTTAGTTTTTTTAATTAATATTTTGATTGGTAAAGAAAAACAAAACATGTGATTAATAAAGAATTGTGGAGAAAAATCAGGATCGGAACAGTGTGCAAACAGAAAATCAAATATTTAATCTTTGATTTCGAAACAGATATCATAAGACTGAATCTTGTTGTAGGTTACGAAATTCGAAATTGCACTTTGATGATATATACTAAAAAAGGTTTATCTTTATCTGGCTTTGACAGATCTAAATTTGATATTTACTAGAAGTGAACAAGAATTAAATCATGTAAACCCACTCATATAAATCGAAGTACTTCATATTCAAAATAATAAATTATTATGACAAACTATTTTTAAATATAGAATACTTTCTTCTAATGAAATAAAGAATTAGTCTCAATGATTAATTTAATTAGAAAACAAAATGAACCCGATATTTTTCTCTAAGTTCTCTTATACTCATATAATAATAATCCGCTTGTGTGAAACAAAAACGAACTCTACCAGAATAAAATATGCGCAATATAAAACTCAACTATGTTTGTAACATGGAGTCACCCGCATGAGATAACAGACAAGAGAAATGCAATCTTTTTGTTATTCAGACAGTTTCTATTCTTTCATGAGTTAAATTACGTTCTAATGTTTTCAATTAATATAGATTGAGAATATTCTATGAAAGCACATTGTCTTTTTTCAGGACATTCCTAATATATCATTGAAATAGTCTCAAAAATTAATCCACAGTTAATTGAACTATGAAAGTGGAAGCGTACTTATATTTCTATGAATTAGTTTAACAAAAGAAAAAAAAACATACTCAGAATAAAAGTTAAGAAGCAGACGAAATAGGGTAGAAGTATCGCTGTAAAAATAGGCTTTCAGATAAGTAGTCAAGCATAGGAAATCCGTCTACATTAATGTGCTTGCTTCTTTGATTGAAACAAGCAAATAAATAAAAGTAATGTGGTCGGCTTCGTATTTGTATTTGCGTTAAAGATCTATTTTTCATTTACAGTTGTAAAGAAAAATTAGAATGAGTACCACTACGCATTGTCTCGATTTCCTTCAAAAAGATCATTTAGTCAACTGTGAAATTAAACTCTTTGTACGTGTGTGCGTTCACGGATGTGAATTTCCCACTACTGTACTTTATTTTTATCATAAAAACAGATGTTAATCATGATTGTCGTGATATTCCACAAAATGCGCGGCTTTAATTAATAAATCTAATCTATTTATAACACCTTCGCACACATTATTTTGATCACCGGAGTTCACAGAGGCAGATATCGTTGTTTCCATTGATTTATCGTCTGATTGTTGTTTGATAAGATGTTTCCTTTTCGAAATTCGTTGTAATCGTTTATGTTTATGCAGAAGAAATTTGAAAATCAATAGTTTATTTTTCTGTTTAATTCGTTCGAGCTTTTTTTTCAATCGATATTTGCTCATTTTGGATCGAGTCGTTGAGTTCAATGTATCGTTTTGTTTCTCATTCGAATATGAACTCGTTGGCGTATAAAGATTACTATTTGTTGAACAATAACAAATTCGTTTTGATACGTGATGAAATCGTTGACAAATGGATAATTGTTGTTGGGCTTTTATCATATCTATCGGATAATTCCATAGATTAGGTCTTTGAGAAAATAATGAATGATAATTCGTTGGCAAGAGTGCATTTGGAATATTGTAAAATACAGATGATGGATATTCGTTTCTCATATAGTCTAAATGATGTTATAAATGACTCGAAATCAGAGATTTTATTTACTTCTTGTCAAATCGAATGGTGATTGGACATAGATTTGATTATTAAAATATGGAATTGGTTGAAAAGAAGGATATGCATATCTTTGTGTTTGGTTTTCAATTNGAAAATGTTGCAAAATTGACATTATTTAAATGCCGTTTATTCATACAACAATGAATAAGAAAAAACGTAAGATCTTTCATTATAAATTCAGCAATCTTATCGAAATAAAAACTGTAACCGATATGTAATCTTATCTTGAATTACATCGAGCAAGATTTCAGCGTGAATAAGCCAGTTCGTTTACGTACAATTCAAGAATTTTATTTATAAAAACAAATCGAATCAGAATTAGAGCAAAAAAAAGGCAATGAACGATACACACACACACACAGGCACACAAAAGTTACAGAGATATTCTAAACACAATGTGAAAAATCAAGAGAGAATGAAAGAGAAAAATAAATAAATAACATTCAGTCCTGAGTGAAATTTCTATCAGCCATTATGAATTCGAAAAAAAAAAGAGTTTGTTTCAATCGAGATCACCGGTGATAACAAATCTATAAATGAATGTTGTTAATTTTCATTAAATTTTCATTTTAAATATGAAATTCGTCGAATCATCAGCGATATCTGGATAAATCAATGGATCGTATCGATAATCGATTGTATAGTTGGCTAAATAACCATTGGTTATGATTTCTTCGATTTCATTTTGTGACCACGGATATAAATAGAATAAACGTGATTTATCCATGAGATGTGTTCGTTCGATTTGCCAGAGATGAGTTTTCATTTGTGAAAGTTTTTGTTCAATCAAACGTTGATATTCTTGTTCGAAATTCGAACCGAATTTCATATGAAAAATGGTTCGATTTTCAATGAAAATATCTAAATCGATTTGATTTTGTTCGTTCGATTGATATCGAAGATTGATTTTAAATTGTCGAAAAACAGGTTGATTGAAATGTGTTTTTAACTGTTGAAATTGTTCGAGATTTTGAATGAAATAAAATTGATTTTCATCTCGATAAGGAATTAAATAGGATTGATTGAATAATTTATTCAAAAGATTATCGTTCGTATTTTGAAATGATTCGAATTCAATTTGATTTGTCGATGAATGAACAAGTAATGTTCGATTCAACCAAAAATCATTTTCATTTGCAATATGAGCGATTGAATACGTAAACTGATTTGGATACGATTGAAAATAGAATTGATTCAAATAGGAAATCAATGAATTCGATAGGAGAGAAGTTGATTCGGTTTGAAATGAATTGAATATTTGAATTTGTTTGAGAAGATCGATTTCATGGATATTCTTGAAGAATCTTTCGTTGAAATTGTAGATTTCATCAGGAATTTTGTATAGATTCATTTCTTCGAATGGATTCGTAAGAATCGGTTGAAATGTTTGTTTGTCCGTCCAGGTCGATGGAAAATTAGCAACTAAATATCGACCGAGATTGAGATCGAATAGTTTTCCTGTTTGTTGATCAAATGCACAATTGAGATCGTCGTCAATGAATAAACCAGCATAACCAAATGGAAAATAAACATTTTCATCGTAGATTTTCTCGTATAAAACTTGTCCGTATAGACCATAGAATTTCTCTTGAATAATCAAACCATTTTGATCGTAAATAAACAATGGTGAACCGATGGAATCAGTGAGAACGAAATATTTCTTGTCATTAATTTCAAATGCAATCAAATGATGATTATTATCGTAGAAAATCTTCATGAATAGTTTCGATTTCGAATTGTAAATGTGTGTTATTTGCTTTCGATTGTCTTGATTACCGTAGATCAATTGCAGATACGAATTTTTTCGTAATGAAAATTTCAAAATCAATCGTTTTTCCGAATCATAAATATATTCCGATGAGATTTCATTGTCTTTATATTGAATTAACAAACCAAATGAATTGAAAACGAAGAATTTCTTCGATGAAATCACATGTAGAAAACCGTTTTGATCATATTGATAATTCATTGTTGAATTATCATGAACTTGAACTGTTTGAATTTGATTCCATTGATTGTATTCAATCGATGGATAAGTTCGTGTCGAATTGAGATTATTGTTCCAATCGTATTGATACGAATCGAGTATCTGTTGATTTCGTTTGATTTGAGTCAAACGTTTGAATTGATCGTATTCGTATTGATAAATCGATCGTTCGAGATCATTGAAAATGATTTCGATTTGTTCGAGAAGTAACTTTTGATTGTTATAAACAAATTTCATTGTCAAACGTTGTTGATTTTTGTAGAAGAATTCAATTTGTTTTAAACGTTGATAATCATCTTGTCGTCGTGAAATCGTGATTAAATTCGTTAGATCTTTGATAAAACATTCGAATTTCGTTGGATAAGTTATTCGAACAAGTGAATTCGATTGAAGAAAACCTGAATGTTCATTGAAATGTCGTGAATAATTCGTTCGATATTGATACGCATAATTTGTCAATAGATTTCGTTGATAATCTTTCGAATAGATTAAACGTAATTCGAATGAATACGGATTGTGATATTGAATTAAACAGATATAATACGAATTTTTATCGTAATACGAAGAGATTTTCGTTTCAAATTCGTTGATTTCTTCGAGAATTTGACCGCGAGGATAAGTTTGTTGAATAAGATTTCCNTTTGATTGATAATCGTACGATGTTTTCAAACCATCAGNAAATGAATAAATCAAACGATTGTATTCATCGTATTTGTATGTGATTAAACGTTGAGATGGAAAGTAAATTCGATGAAGATTCGAATTCGAATCATATTCCCAGATTTGTCGATGAAGACCCGAATAGATCAATCGATAACGATTGAAATACGTTCGATATTCGAAATTATGTTCGGCTTGATTCGGCATGATTAAACCGGTTATACATCCGCTTGAATCTTTGCGTAACATGACGTTCATTTGAGAACCATAGGTGATACCAACCGGCTATAGAATAAAACGAAAAAATCGAATGAAAATTTATAACAAATGTTTTCGATTTTACCTGTTCCCCGTGACCGTAACTATATTTGATTGATGAAAGATCATTTGAACGTTGAATTTCAATTAAACGACCTTGAGTATCGTATAAGAATTCTTCTTGATAAGGTCCTAATTTCCAATTGATTAGTTTCTGATCGAAATCTCGATATGTGTAACTAATCGTTTGAAAATCTCGACTTTGCCGAGAGATTAAACGATGTTTGCTTGAATAGAACAACGAATACAATTCATTCGATGACGAATCTTGAATTGTAAGTTTCTTTTCGAATGGATCGAATGACATNATGTAGATCGTTCGATTATTAATCTGAAAATAATTCGAAATACAAAATAAAACCGATTGAAAATATATCGATTTTGTCTTACGTCTAATTGCCAGGAATGTTTTTGTTCGTTGTCAAACGAACTGATCATCGGATAGATCAACGCACTTGAATAGACATCCGTCGAATTGTATCGAACCGTTTGAGAACGCGTTAGAATATTCGACGAACGATTTGTCGTTGAAATGAATTCAATCAACGGATTGATCGCTAATCGAGAGGATTCACTTTCGATTGGATTTTGTTGCGATCGAGCGATTAAATATGTTCGATTTTCGATTGGATTGATGATTTTAACACGATAGAACGTGTGATTAGCTGATGGAATCAATTGATGATAGAAACCATCTTCATGAATAATCTAAAAAATTTCAGTTTTTTTTAAATTAACAATCGAATGAGTCTGTTGTTTTGGTCATACTCGTTGAATGTGTCCACCTTGATCGTAGTTAAATTGTAAACGAACGAGATTATTCTTGATGATATTCGTTAGAAGACCGTTATCGTAGAGAAATTCAGTTGTAAAACCATTCGAATCGCGAATATTCGAAAGATATTTTTGTTTAGAAAATTCAATCTAATTGAAAACAAAGAAAAGAAAATCGTTTTTCGATTGAATCATTCGTTTTTCTACTTTTAATTTCTTTCCATTTGGCATTTGAAAAATTTCATTAATTCTCATCGCATAATCATATTTCAATACCAAACTTCTTCCATTTCGATAATGAATCGATTCTAATTTTCCGTAGGCATTCTGTGGCGAATCATACGTAAAATTAAACATCGTTTCACCCGTCAATGCATCGATCGTTGCTCGATGTTGGCCAACTCGATTGAAAACATAGATTTCATTGGTTTCCTTCGATGGAATATTCCAACCGTGAATGAGTTCATCTTCGCTGATNAATGAACTGGTTTTCAGTCGAAAGATTTCTTTGGTTGCAAGATTCGAAATTAGAATCGATTGATCATGATCGAACATAANTGAGGAAAAATGCATTTTTATCGTCGATGGAAAATTGATATTCAGCAATTCGAGTTGAGGATTCGATGAATGTCGAATGTGAATGTATGGAAATGATTTTTCGAGAAGAAGTAAATCGCCACGTGAATTAAAAGTAAAATCAATGAGATTTGATAGATGAATTCGTTCGTTAGTTAAACAATTCATTGTTTGACTGAGAAGAATTTCAATGAGATTTAAGTCAATTCGAATACGATAGAGATACATTTCATCGAGAACGTATAAATCTCCATCGAGCGGATGAATATGAATCACTGTTGGATTGGAAAATTTGAACTAGAAAATATGTTAAAATGAAAAAAAACGAAGAGATTTCGATGAATTTGAATTTACTTGATCGAATGAATACGTTCGATTGCATGTCAACGGTCGATTTTCATATTCAAATGATCCGACAAAGTTCGTCACTAGGCCATTTTCAATATTTAATTTTCGGATACGTTGCCCATCGATGAAAAACATATTTCCATATCGATCGATTGTCAAACCTTTGGTAAATGTTAATGAAACATCTCGAGCCAATTGATTGTCTCCACATGTTTGATTTTCCTCGGAATTATACTGACAGAAATCCCCATTGCCGAGAATAACTTCGAAATTATCTCGAAGATTATCAATCGATTCCGTTCGAATCAATCGAATGATCTGCCGACGATTGTAATCCGAAATATACAATCGACCATCGATCGGATCCGTTGTTAGATGATATCTGTATGTATATTGTGAAGTCAATTCGAGAACTGGTTTGATGAGACCTGTCGTTGATTGATACATCCAAATGAAATTCAAATCAGCTATGAATATTCGTCCATCGTGACTAATTGTTAGACTCGTTGGAGAGAATAATGTTGTTGTTTGACTGGGATTTTCTTGACATGATCGACAATCAATCGATCGAATTTGATTTCGAATACCGACAACAGTCGACAATTGAATCGGTGAATCAGTGAGATACATTGTTGTACCATCGCCTTTGTGCAAGAGATTCGATTGAAGATTGAATTTATGATGAACATTAAATGTCCAACCGCCGACATTGGCCGTCGGAATATCTTGACCAGTGATTTTAACGGATTGATATTGCCAATTGATTTGTTTACAATTGAGATATTCATAGCCGATTGAAACGATCGCTTCAGTTAGTCCGTGAACATTTTGATCGTAGGCATTTCTTCTTGACCATTGATATTCATAAATGAGATTGTTTTCTGCTGAAANTGTTCGCGAGAAATAATTTCCTTCGATACTAATTCTCAAATGAATTTGAACAAGATCATCTTCGATCTCGGTTCCAGTTAAAACAATCGTTAGAATCGATTGATATCGTCGTGGACTTGATGAGCTCAAATAAACTAATTTGATTGGTAGATCAGATTTATCGATTTCAATTGTTTGACGAAGAATTTGCGAGCCCAATGTGTAACCATAGTCGAAATGTTCGTTGGTTTGAAATTTTCGATCGAGACTCGTATCCCAGAGTTTCGGATGGAGAATTTCCGAGAAATTCCGTTGACAAGACAGTTGCTCGTCAATTTCATCCATATGAATATGTCCAATATGAAGAAATGTATTCCAGGGAACTTGGAACGCTAATTGTTTGCTTTGAAATGGTTGTCGAATGAATTGAATAAGAACGGAGCCACCTGCATTTATGAGCAGATTGAAACTGTGAAATAAAACAAAAGATTGATCGAAGGATTTCGAGCGAGAATTGACTTACAATCCGTCTTTATCGGAGATTGTGTAGCCTTGCTGAGGACTGTTGAAAACTTGAACTTTAACACCATTTAATGGAAGAGAGTTTTTATAGAAAATTTGACCACGAATGACGGATGCACGTCTAAATTATAGATTGTAGAAGAAAAGATTAAAATTTGAATTTTATTTAGATGTTTAATCTGTTTGGGAAAGACAAATGTACGAAACGAAATAACGAACAACAGAAAA
>JGI26531J51214_10003117_pt1 | contig 10689 bp, 10 predicted proteins | sample ThiBiot_500_biof_2_FD_51214 | JGI IMG/M metagenome (IMG submission 51214)
CCGCCCCCGCGGGGTCGGCGGGCCCCACCGCGGGTCGGCGGTCGGGTCAGGACTGCGGGTCCGACTTCCGTCCGCCCGCCTCGAGCACGTCGCCCGCCGGGAGCTCCTGGTGACCGCCGAACTGGAGGCGCATGGCCGAGAGGAGCTGGTTGGCGTAGTGGTCCTCGCCGCGCGACGCGAAGCGCTCGAAGAGGGATGCCGCGAGCACCGGAGCCGGGACGCCGGTGTCGACGGCGGCCTTCACGGTCCACCGGCCTTCGCCCGAGTCGGACACCCGCCCGGCGAGCCCGTCGAGCGTCGGGTTCGACTCGAGCGCCGCCGCCGTGAGGTCGAGGAGCCACGACGAGATGACCGAGCCGCGGCGCCACAGCTCCGCCACCTTGGGTGTGTCGATGTCGAACTGGTAGAACTCCGGCTCCTCCAGGGGCGCGATCTCGGCCGAGTGCTCGGCCTCGCGCACGCCCGCGTCGGCGTTGTGGAGGATGTTGAGGCCCTCGGCGAGCGCCGCCATGATCCCGTACTCGATGCCGTTGTGGACCATCTTCACGAAATGTCCTGCGCCGGACGGTCCGCAGTGCAGGTAGCCCTGCTCCTCAGGGGCCTCCGCGCCGGATCGGCCGGGCGTGCGGGGGATGTCGCCCGGTCCCGGCGCGATCGTCTTCAGTACGGGCTCGATCGTCCGGAACGCCTCCTCCGGTCCGCCGACCATGAGGCAGTAGCCGCGGTCGAGGCCGAAGACGCCGCCGCTCGTGCCGACGTCGACGTAGTGGATGCCCTTGTCCTTCAGCGCGGCCGCGCGCCGGACGTCGTCGCGGTAGTTCGAGTTGCCGCCGTCGATGATGATGTCGCCGGGCTCGAGCACGGCGGCGACCTGCTCGACGACCTCGCCCGTGAGCCCGGCGGGGATCATGAGCCATATCGCGCGCGGTGCCTGCAGCTTCGCGGCCAGGTCGGCGATGGCGTCGGCGCCGGTCGCACCGTCCGCCGACAGCGCCTGCACGGCGCCCTGGTTCACGTCGTAGACGACGCAGTCGTGCCCGTCGCGCATGAGCCGGCGCACGATGTTGGCGCCCATCCGTCCGAGCCCGATCATTCCCAGTTGCATGCCCGCTCCTCACGTCGCCCGGCCGCGCTCGACCGCGGTCCTCCCGAAGTCTACGTCCGTCATGAGACGGCGAGCGGGGCCGCCGGGGCGTGGGGCTGAGAGGATGGAGACACCCCCGGAGGAGTCCCATGCATCCACGCCGCACCGCCCTGCTCTCGTTCGTCCTCGATGCCGTGCTCGTGGTCGCGTTCGCGGCGACGGGCCGCGCCAGCCACGACGAGGCCGTCCTTCCCGGGCTCCTCGTGACGGCCTGGCCGTTCCTCGTGGGACTGGTCGCGGGATGGGCCGTGACGCTCGCGTGGCGCGCCCCCATGAGGCCCCTCCGTACCGGGCTCGGCGTGTGGGCGGTGACCGTCGCGGGCGGGATGCTGCTGCGCGCCGTCTCCGGTCAGGGCGTCGTCCTGGCATTCGTCGTCGTGGCGGCCGTGGTGCTCCTGATCGCGCTCATCGGATGGCGCGGCATCGCCGCGCTCATCCGGTCGCTGCGGCGACGACGGGCCACGACGGCCTGAGGGCGCGTCAGCTCCGGAAGTCGTCCGGGTCCACGTCGTCGAGGAACCGCTGGAACTCCGCGAGCTTGTCGGCGGCATCCTCGTCGACGACTCCCTCGTCGGACCCTCCGTCGTCCGCGGTGTCCGTCGTCGCATCCTCCTCGGCCGCCTCGGAGGGATCGGGCACGCCCGCCTCGTCGAGCACGGCGTCGGCCACGAAGATCGGCGCACCGACGCGGGATGCGAGGGCGATCGCATCCGACGGCCGCGCATCGACGACGCGCTCGCCGAGCGGGGTCGCGAGCGTGATCTCGGCGTAGAACGTCCCGCCGTCGAGCCGCGTCACCTCCACCTGGACCACCTGCGACTCGGCCGCGTCCAGCAGCGCGCGCATGAGATCGTGCGCGAGCGGCCGGGGCACCGCGGCCCCCTCGACGGCGACGAGGATGGCCGTCGCCTCCTGCTCGCCGATCCAGATCGGCAGGATCGATCCCTCTCCCGGTGCCTGGTCGGCGGGCTTGAGCAGGATCACGTACTGGCGCGAGGGATCGAGCGCCACGCCGGAGACGCGTACGAGAACCATGTCGCCTCCTCGCCGTCGGACGTGTCCTGCCATGGTAGGCACCTCCGGGGCCGCGGGGGCACCTCCGGCCCGAGGTCCATGCAGCGGAATACAGTCGGCGCGAGTACCGTTGCGGTCACCATGCAACGCTTCGGAACGCTCTCCTTCGGCCACTACGGCCCCCTCGGCGGCGGTCGCCAGCTCTCCGCCCGCGACTCGATGCTGCAGGCGGTCGAGCTCGCCGAGGGCATGGACGAGCTCGGCGCGAACGGCATCTACTTCCGCGTCCACCACTTCGCGCGCCAGCAGTCCTCGCCGATGCCGCTGCTCGCCGCGATCGCCGCCCGCACCGAGCGCATCGAGATGGGCACCGGCGTCATCGACATGCGCTACGAGAACCCGCTGTACCTGGCGGAGGAGGCGGCATCCGTCGACCTCCTCAGCGACGGGCGGCTCGCTCTCGGCGTCAGCCGCGGCTCACCCGAGTCGGTCGTGCGCGGCTACGAGGCATTCGGCTACACCGGATCGGAGGACCCGCGCGGTGCCGACATCGCCCGCGCCCACTTCGACACGTTCCTGCGCGCGGTCGAGGGCGAAGGACTCGCGGAGCGCGACGCCTCGAGCCCCTTCGGCGGCGGTGCGGGGATGCAGGGGGTCGAGCCGCACTCGCCGGGACTGCGCTCGCGCATCTGGTGGGGCGCGGGCAACCGCGACTCCGCGGAGTGGGCCGGCCGGATGGGCGTCAACCTGATGTCGTCGACATTGCTCACCGAGGACCGCGGGCTGCCGTTCGACGAGCTGCAGGCGCAGCAGATCGACGCCTTCCGTGCGGCGTGGCGCGAGGCGGGGCATCCGGGCGAGCCGCGGACGTCCGTGAGCCGCAGCGTCTTCCCCATCGTCACGGCCGAGGACGAGCTCTACTTCGGCGGCCGGCAGGACGGCGAGGGCGTCGGCTACATCGACGGCATGCGCTCGACGTTCGGCAAGACCTACGCGGCGGCGCCCGACGTGCTCGTGGAGCAGCTGCTCGACGACGCCGCCGTGCGCAGCGCTGACACGCTGATGCTCACGATCCCGAGCCAGCTGGGGGTCGCGTTCAACCTGCGGTTGGTCGAATCGTTCGCGACCTACGTCGCGCCGGCGCTCGGGTGGCAGAGCACGCGGGGATGATCCGGCGGGGCGGTCAGCGTGCGATGGTCAGCCGAGGAACCCGATTCGGTTCAGTTCGTGGCGCATGCAGTTCTCGAGAGCTTTCCTGTGGGGTCCATCCAATACCCTTCGCGCAGTTTGGCGAACCGATCGAGGACTTCATAGCTGGCCGAGAAGTCGAAGGTCTTCGCATCCGGGCCGATGGAAACGAACACCAGCGTCTTCGGGCTTGAGAACGGGATCGTCTCCGATGCGGTGTAGATGACGTTCGGAGGAGGTGTCGAGTTGGAAAATTCATCCCCGCGTGTCAGCGAGAACGGCCCGGTCCCTTCCGCGGCGGTGTGATCGTCGCGGATAGTCCCCCGGATGAGCGCGTATGAGATGTCGATGCGGGATCCCGTGAGGGGTTCATTGCCACACCAACGGAAAAGCAGGTGGTCGTCCTGCACGGTCATTTCCAGGGGTTGCTCGTTCGCCTCGATCGGGACGCAGCCCACTAGGGGAAGCGCCAAGCAGATAGCCAGGATTGCTGCGTGTCGGCGACGTCCCCCTGCTGGCCTCCTGCGTGCTAACACGTGTATCTCCCTTTGCCCAAGCGGCGTCAACTTCAAATTAGTTGCTGCATGGGTCTGTTCCCGCGACCCAGTAGGCGAAGGGCATGAAGATTCGGCTCACGACCCTTCTCCCCCACCCGACTGGGCCGGCAGCTCGCTCAGGCTCGTGGCAGAGAGATTCGGAACGCTTTGAGGGCTCGGGCTGTCTTCTCGCGAGCCGTGATCACCACGGCGCACCGCCGACGCAGCTGCGCCTCAACTTCGTCCAGACTCCCCTCAACGCGAGCATCTGTCGCCCGAGCCTGAAGGAGCCTGCACTCTGACCGACCATTGGCTGTTGTTGCGATGAAGCGTTGCGGGCCACTCGGACCTGATTGCACGACGCCGATGCATGGGAGAGCGAGGCCACTGAACTCTTCGAACTGTGAATCGGCCTGACTTTCGTTCCTATCGCGGCGCTCCCTGCCCTGCAGTCATGACTCATCAGGTTCGCCGATGGCATTCTTCGAAACGTTGCGGGCGAGTGCTCGTACGCGACGCTTCTCGCCGAACAGTTCCTGCAGAAGTCGAGATACGGTGGACGCCGTCTTCCGGTCCGCCGCAATGATGTTGATCTGCTCGCTCTCCGAATCGAAGATGACGGGCCCACTCTCGAGGAGTTCCGGGTGTTCGCGACGGATCGCCTCGATCATGATGGCCTCCACCCACCCACTCACCGACGTGAGGTCCTCCTCGTCCACGCCGAGCCGGTCGAGCGCCCACGCCCAGTCACGGAAGGCGATCTCGAAGGTGCCCTCGGGTGTCTGCTCGACTTCGAAGAGCTCAGGGAGCTTGACCCCTCGCCGCCGACGGTCCAACATGACGACCCATCGCCCCGCCTTCGACTTCGCGGCTTCGGCGAACCCTTCATCCAGAGTCGGACACGCCTCCGCCCTGAAATTCACGAGTTCGAGGTCGAGCAGCAGTGCCGGCTCATCGATCGATCGAACGTTGTAGAGGTCGATCCGCTGCAATTCTGTAAGTTGCGAAAGCGCCGCGAGACCCCGAAGTGACCTGGCGGCCTCGATCTCGACATCACGAAAGGCGCGACAGGCTCGACACCACCCTGAGATCCACCTCCTTGGCGACCTTCAGGGTGAGGCGCTCGAGCGAGGTCATCGCAGCGAACTCGACGTTGCGCAGCGTGCGGAGAATCAGAGATGCCCACCTCACCGACGGAGAGAAGACAGTGCCCCAGGGAACCTCGGATGTGTCGAGCCAGAGCGTCTGCAACTTCGGTGCCCGCGCAGCGCTCAGCATGCCATTCCCTGTGACGCTGAGCCACCTCAGTTCACGCGATCCCGTCAGATCGATGTCGTGATCAACGGGAGGCGCCGTCAAGCTGATGAGCGATTCCATCTCCGCAATCGCTTCCAGATTCAAGTACGCGCGCTGATCGCCAGCGCAATGCAGGTAGCGCAGATAAGGAAGGGCATCGTCCAGCCACGCGAAGTCGAACTCCCTCACAGGCTCGCACTGAAGACCCACCCCCCTGCGGACAGCGTCACGCACGATCTCCAGATCACCTGCTGTGGAGGGATCCCATCCCTCCTCGAGCGTGAGAACAGGCAAGGGTTGTTCGGTGACATCGAAGACGACATCGATCCTGGGGATGAGCGCCTCGGCAACTCCCCCGTCGCGGAGAAGACTTTCGGTTACTTCCTCTAGAGGGTTCACCGACTCCTCGCTCACCGTGGCCGCCTACCCATCAGACCACCGCCTCGCAGGCCCCCCGCGATGCCCAGCAGTCTGGCAATGACCCCATCCCGACAAAGCGACGCGTCCGGAAAGGCGTGTGGGGGCCCCTCCTACCTGAATCCGGTTGGCGTACCGTATGTTAATCAGCGCTCGTGCGACGACTGCCCGCCGACGGAGAACTCCAGCAGCCCCACCGCTTACGTCTCACGATGCGCAGGTTCGTTGACCCCGGTTTGCTCGGGCGAAGTCTGCCGAGATGACGCGCCGCGAGCCATAGCTACAAACGCGAGTCCAATGAGCAAGAGACCGAGAACCTCGGTATTGAACCCGAGGGCACCTAAAGGCGCATCTGCGTCAATCTCGTCAGAGATGTATGACAACTGCAATGTCAGGAAAGTGAGCGACATGAACGTCAGCCCGGCGATGAGCGCAAGGTGCTCAATCCTTATGCGTGACTCTTTCGCTAGGGCGACGCTGATCGTAACGATGGCACTGATCGAAGCCGTCACGACGACGATAGCGATGTACCAGGGCACGCGATCGAGCATTATTCGAGGAGCTCGATCCCACTCCCGCAATACGAGGAACCCACCGACCCACATGTCCAGCATCGTCGCGATCGTCGCCCACGCCAACGAGCCAATTGCGACGAGAACTGCCGCCGAGGGCCGAAAAGTACGTCGTCGTCCAGACATTGTCCTCCAATTACCAGGAGCATGCCGCTGAGGCGTGTCCTGAAGTCAAAACTCGCGAGATAGCGCCGAGACCCCAGTTCGGGTTGTCACCACGACCGGACTCCAGGTCCCAAGTGCCGTTGCCCGCGATCTTTTCGATTCCCGATCCTGCCGCGTGGCACAGGTATTGCTGCTCTAGCTGAGGTTTGTCCAGCCACGGACTCGTCGCGCGGACGATGTCCCGCCAGAGCGGAATGGTGCCGTGGGGGTGCACTTTTCCGACAATCCTCGTCCGCGGCGGGGGTCGAAAGGAGACGACCCAACCTTCGGACCGCGTAGGGCTTCGATGCAGAGTCAGTTTCATCTTCTTCCCGTAGATCCGAATCTTGTAGGTGTACACCTCGGTCGGCGCTACCACGAGATCCTTTCCTAGGACCGCGTATCCTTTTCGACCGTAGTACTCCAACGCATCCGCACTCATCTTTCCGCTGAGGTCGTTCTTGCCGATGGGGTCGGTGGGCCAGACGTAGTCGTTGTCCACGCCCCCTTCGACCGGGTCGACCTCCAGGAACCGTCCGAGGGCGCGGACGTACAGTCGTGCGCCCATCGATGACCGCGGTGGGCCCGGTCGTTTCGGTGAGTTTCAACGCGCCCCCGTACCAGCCGGAGTTCGCCTGCGCGTTGGTCTGATCGTCCGCGGTGGTGGTGCCGATCGCGAGGGTGACCGGGTCGAGGGGTTGCCCGTACGGGTCGAACAGGCGCACCCCCGCCGACGTGGACACCCCGTCCCCCGTGGTGAGGGTGTGACCGAGGAGCGAAGGGTAGTCGAAGGTCCGGGTCGACCCGGTCAGGGTGCACATCACCCCACCGGGCAACCCGACCTGCCGGGTGAGGGTCGACCCGGACAACTGCGCCCACGCCCCATCCCCGTCGCCGGAGTAGAGGAGCTTCGTCGTTACCGCCGGCGCTGACCCCGCCGGATCCACCGTCCGGGACACCACCCGCCCCGACGCATCCCGCACCACACTCACGGTGGACCCGTCGTCATACGTGGTCCCGGAGTGCAGACCCGCCGCGTCGTAGGAGAACAGCATGTCCGCCAACCGCACCACATTCCCCTGCGCGTCGTACACGATGTTGGATGCCGCGACCCCCGCAGCCACCGAGTTCGCGCCCGGGATCGCACCAGTCACCGACGTCGACGTCAGCCGGTCCGCCCAGTCATAGCAATACGACGTGGACGTGGTCACCGCAGACCCACCCGGCGCCGTCCACACATCCGTCAGGCTCGTCCGGTTCCCCGACGCACCCGCCGCCGCATTCACCCCACAGCCGCCCGTAGCCGCGAACCCGTACGTGAGGGTGTGCCCCGGGATGGCGGCCGAGGTCAACCGTCCCGCCGCGTCGTACTGGTAGGTCGAAGGGTAGCTGTCCGTTCCGCGGGTGATCTTCTCCTGCATGACCCGGCCCGCCTGCGACCGTGCAGCCGTGTCCGTGATGGTGTCGGCGGACGGGAACGTCCATTGCTGACCCGTCACCTGACCCGCGCCGTTCCGGGTGATGCTGTTCAGTTTGGAACCGCCCGCGTAGGTGACGGACGCGAGCTCCTGCGGGTTCAGATCCGGCGCAGTGCCCGTGGTGTAGGTGACGTTCGTCACCACCGGCGTACCGTCAACGGTCTCCCCCGTGATCTTCCCGTCAGCGTCGTAGCTGAATCCGGTCACACTTGCTGTTCCACCCGCCGGAGTCGTCGATGTCGACACGAGCCGACCCGTCTTGTCTTCGAACGCGTTCGTCGTCACGGTGCCCTGGCCATCGGTGTACGAGACGGTCCTGCCGAGCAGGTCGGCCACGGTGGTTATCGATCCCGTGGGTGAACCGCTCGCGACTGTCACCTGCATCCCTGCCTGAGCCGGCGTGGCCGTGTAGACCGGGGTGAACGTGGTCGTGGTCGTCAGAGCTGTCGTTCCTGTGAGACCCTTCGTGGTCTGCTTGGTCACACGACCGCGGCTGTCATAGGTGGTACACGACCAGCCGGTGTCACCGGTCGTCTTCGTGCCTACCATGCGTCCCATGACGTCGTACACGTACTGGGTGACGATCGCGCCGCCCGATGCAGGGGTCGGCCCGGTGCTGGACTTCAGGAATCCGTACTGCTTCGTGCCCGCCGGCAGCGCGCATGCGGGGCTTGCGCCATCGAGCGGCGCATCCTCAAGCTCTGTGTAGTAGGCGTATGAGCTTTTCGCGGTCGAGGGTGCGCCGACCGTGTTCGCAGCCGGCAGTGCCCGGTTGAGCTTACGCAGCCAACTCGAGCTGCCGGGGGCCTCGAACGTCTGGGACGTCTTCAGCGCAAGTCCTGACGGGTCAATGGTCGTGTCGGTCGCCTGGCCGAGCCACGGGAACGCGTAACTCGTCGACGAAGTGATCGACGGAGCCGCCGCGCCCGCGAGACCACCGGTTGTGTCGTACACCTTCGACTGGGTGACCAGTCCGTAGTCGGGCCGAAGGTTTGCTCCGGGCACGACCGAGTACGCGGTGTCCCCCGGCTTCTTCCACTTCAGCCGCAGCGTGGCGTGGGTACCGACGCTCGCGGACTGATTGAAGTACTCGACCCGAATGCGCTGGGTCAGCATGGACGCAGTCACGGTCACTTTGCTGCTTGTGACGTCGGCCGTGTCCGATTGCGGGATCCATTGGTTGAGGATCATGTCGTCGTTGACCCAGACCCGGACGCCGTCATCGCTGTTGGTCTGGAAGTAGTAGTCGCCGGCGGCGGGGAACGTGACAAGGCCGCTGAGGCGCAGCGACCACAGGTGGGAGAGGGAGCCACTGCTGCTGGACCCACCGGGTTCAGTGGTTCCCCAGTCCACGTCGATCTTGCCGGTCGCGTCACCGACTCCCGTCGCGAACAGTGTCGGCTTGCCGGCGAGGTCACGGTTGTCGTAGTACGTAGCGCGCAGCCCGTTCAACCCCTGGTCGTAGGTGGTTGAGGTGTGGGCTGGCCACATCATGCAGTCCGTGGTCGTCGTGGGGCTGGCGACCTGGGTGCCGTCGGTGTTGAAGCACGCTGCGGGCGCCGGCCCGTAGCTGTGCGTCGGCCCTATGGGGCACCCGCTCGACTGAAAGAGCACGCGGGACTGAACCGGCGCGGTGCTCGCGATGGTCAGCCGAGGAACGAATTCGGGTCGAACTCGTCGATGGGGATGACCCGGATGCGCGGCAGCGGCGCGTCGAAAACCCCGGCGTCGTACTCGAGGTCGAAGCGCTCCAGTCCGGGCAGGGTCGAGAAGCCCGCGTTGCGGAACTCGGAGAACGCCACGACCCCCACCCGCCGTCGGCCGTCGATGAGGGCGCCGAGGTCGTCGAGGAAGTCGCCGTCGTGGCTCACCAGCATGACGTCGGCCGAGCGTGTCGTCAGCGCCCGGAGCGTCCGCTGGATCGCGATGTCGACGACCTTCTCGTCCGCATCGCCCGAGAGCGGGACCACGATGTAGTCCATCGCCTTGAGCGCCTGGACGAACGCCATCGGGATGCCCGTCGACGCGTTGAGGAAGAACACGCCGCGGGCCGGCTGGCCCCACGTGCGCTCGACGAACGTCCGCAACCGGTCCCAGCGCGGGCGCTCGTCGGGCTGCGGGCGGCGACCAAGGATCGCCGTGCCGAGGGTCGCGTCGATGTTCTCGCCGTCCACCAGCACCCACGTCACGCCTCGGTCGTCAGTCACCTGCGCACATTAGGGCTGGATGAGGGCTGTGCACAAGCTCTTCCGATCGTCGGAGGGGCGGGCTAGCGTGCGGTGGGGCCATCCGCCCCGCCTCCCCATGCGATCGAAAGCGAGCAACAGATGATCCTTCGCCGCCGCCTTGCCGCCGTCTCCGCCACCGTCGCCGTGGCCCTCGCCGTGACGGTGGTGAGCGCTTCCTCCGCGCAGGCGTATTCGCCGGGCGGCGGTCATCCGGGCCTCGCGCCACGGACGCACTTCACGATGGCGGCGGACGGCTCCAGCGGTGCGTCGCAGGGCGGGGAAGGCATCCCGAACATCGACATCGTGAAGAAGACCATCGCGACGTACTACGGCGACCCCGGGACGGGCATCGCGAACAAGACGACCTCCCCGTACATCAGCGAGATGAACCGGATCGTCGCGGGGCTCAAGGCGCAGCTCCCCCGCCTCTACAAGGAGTCGAAGCGGAGCGGCAAGACCCCGGCGATCGTGCTCGACACCGACGACACCATGCTGATGACCTACGACTACGAGGTCGGCCAGATGCACTTCGTGTTCGACCCGAACCTCAACAACCAGGACATCCTCGCGAAGGTGTTCCCCGCGACGCCGGCGATGGTGTCGTTCGAGAACTATGCGCGCCAGCTCGGGTTCGCCGTGATCGGCATCACCGGCCGGAGCGCCGCGCAGAAG
>JGI26531J51214_10003183_pt1 | contig 10564 bp, 10 predicted proteins | sample ThiBiot_500_biof_2_FD_51214 | JGI IMG/M metagenome (IMG submission 51214)
TTCTCCTCCTCCTCCTTCTTCTTCGTTTGCTTTTCTTTCCCGGCGTCTTTTACTCTTTTAAATTCTTATTTTACAGATGAGACAAAACTACCGCTAAACGTGATGTTTTTTTTTATTATTGATAATATCAGTAAAAATCCGAAANTATCTCGTGAAGGAGAAACTGCTTAGTCAACCAAGAAGTGAATCTCAGTTGCCTAATCTGATTGTGCAGAAGAAAAAAAAATATATATATCAATGTCTATACAACTATTTTCTTTTTTCGAACGAAGGCACGATCAATCATTTTATTCTCTCGAGCTATGTATTGAGTAAACTAACTAACGAAGAATTTGTTTATTTCGTGATACTTGAGCTGTCGATAGGCAGAACTTGAAATGAATTATTTGGTAACAAGCATTTGTCTATTTTCTCTCGCTCTCGCTTATCATAATAATCGACACACTATGAGATTAAGTACGGTGACAATTGACATTATTCTTCGAGGGTGATTGTCAACCTTAAAACAATATTTCATCGAAAAAAAAACCACAAACAAATGATCGTTCTCTCNGTTTTTTTCCTTTTCTCTGATCGAATAAAAAACATCGACTCAAAATATCAAGAAAACAGACAAAAAGGAAATGACTAAATATGTGTTTGTATATAGTAAACAGCAAAATAGCCGAACGTAATTATCATTGTTTTCTTTTATTATACAACGAATAGGAAAAGAAATCTTTGAAAACAACAAAACTACTACCGAATGAATACGTTGAGAATGTTTTTTTTTCTCTGAAGAAAATTCGATATTCTCGCAGCATGTGTTCAGTACAAATACGTAAACAAGATAAGCATCTCAACAACAATATGATCTTGCTTTGATTTATTTCGTACAGTCAACGACTTATCTCCAAAAAAACAATTCGAACATTTCGATAAGAAAATAGATATTTTCACCGGAAAACTTAATATTAATGAGATTGCGTGGCCCGGTGACATTAATATTATTATTCTATCGCTTATTAAATGTTAAGTGCCAGCTGACAAACGCCAAGTATGCGTCATCTTATTATCAGTTGATATCAATGGTTAGAAAATAGTTCGGTCGAGTACAAAAAGAAGAAGAAACCTATTTTATAAGTCATATTTAATTTCCATTTATTTATATTCGAAAAGAATTTTTTTTTTATTTTCTTAAGAAATGTCAACTAGAGTAGCGAGAAGAGACTAAAAAGAAAATGTCCTTGTAGCAAAAGAAAAAAACGACACAAAGAAATGACAATTATGTCGGTAAAGATATTATAAATATTCATTGATGAAAAGAAAAATAAATTAGAAAATTACAATGCATCAAACGATTTCTAGACTGAAATTTTCATTATCTATTTACTGTATTTGTCATTGTTGTTTTTTTTTGTGTTTCAGAAGCTCAGGAATTACTTCTTGATATTTACGAACGTCTCGATGATCTCGGCGCAGATAAAGTAATTTCTAACATCGCGTTTTTCTTCTGATATTTTTACAGAATCAATGTTGTTGTTTTTTTGTATATTTAGGCTGAAGCTCGTGCCGGTCGAATTCTACACGGTTTAGGTTTCACAAAAAAAATGCAACAAAAAAAATGCAAGGACTTTTCCGGTGGTTGGAGAATGCGTATTGCTCTTGCACGAGCACTTTTCGTTAGTCCACATTTATTATTACTCGGTATGTCAATATTGACTTTGTTCCATTCGTTATATTATTTTTTTTTGTCATTTAATTAAGATGAACCAACGAATCATTTGGATCTCGATGCTTGCGTTTGGCTTGAAGAAGAACTTCGAAATTACAAACGTATTCTTGTTATGGTTTCACATTCACAAGATTTTCTCAATGGTGTTTGCACGAATATCGTACATTTAACTAAAAAGAAACTTTTTGTCTATGGTGTATGTGTTACTGAAATAGAAAAAAAAAACATCAATCTATTTAATTTNNTTGTTTAGGGTAACTATGATGCTTATGTTCAAACAAGAATGGAATTGGAAACGAATCAAATGAAAAGATATCAATGGGAACAAGAACAAGTTGCCAAAACGAAAGGTTTTATTGCACGTTTTGGTAGTGGTAGTCGAGCATCACAGGCACAAAGTAGAGAAAAACAACTGGCCAGAATGATCGAAAGTGGTTTAACAGAAAAAGTTGTTCAAGAAAAAGTAATTTAGTGTCTTATTTGTGTTTCAATTCAATATTGTTCTCTTGATTAGACACTATCATTAGCTTTTCCTGATCCAGGAAAAATTCCACCGCCTTGTTTGATGGTTCAAGGTGTTGGCTTTCGATATTCAGAGAATACAGTATGAACATTTCAATCGAAGAGAAAATTCTCATGGCAAAGTTTCTCTTTAGGATTGGATTTATACAAATCTAGATTTCGGTATTGATCTCGATACTCGTGTTGCATTAGTCGGTCCAAATGGTGCTGGCAAATCGACATTACTCAAATTAATCGATAATCAATTGCTGCCAACAACAGGACAAATACGTCGTAATGCACATTTACGTATGGGCCGTTATCATCAACATTTAACCGAACAATTAGATTTAAATCTATCGGCATTGGATTATATGATGAAATGTTTTCCTGAGGTTGTTGAAAAAGAAGAAATGCGAAGAATTGTCGGTCGATTCGGTTTAACAGGCAGACAACAAGTCTGTCCAATGAGAAATCTATCCGATGGACAACGTTGTCGAGTATGTTTCGCTTGGTTAGCTTGGCAATGTCCGCATTTATTGTTACTCGACGAACCGACAAATCATCTTGATATCGAAACAATCGATGCATTGGCGGATGCTATACGAAATTTCTCTGGTGGTATGGTTCTTGTTAGTCACGATTTTCGTTTAATTCGACAAGTTGCTGATAAGATTTGGGTATGCGAACATCAAGAAGTCAAGGAATGGCCCGGTGATATTCTTAGCTACAAAGAACATTTACGACAAAAAATGCAAGCAGATTTTGCACCAGCCAAAAAATAGTTCTTTCTCGCTGTTGAAATGTTTTTTTCTTTCTTGTTAAAATGATCACATCATCAGTATTGTTTAACTAAGAATATTCGTTTTTTTTCTTTTCCTAACAAAAATTCAGCATCTCAGAGAATAAACACGAATAAAAATGATNATGATGAAAACGTGCAACGATGAACAAACAGAAAAAGAAAAAAAAAAAACAAAATGTCTACGTCTTTAGATCAAGCATGTNAAAAAGAAAAAAGAACTTCATGATTTAAACTCATTCATAGTTCGGTAAATAACCTTGTAATTGAAAAAAATAACATTCANTTTACTCAGGTAAATTTCTATGGCCGTCAATTTTGCTTTCATCACCGAGCAAGGTTTTTTTTTTCATTATTATCTTTCTTTTTTTTTCTTATTTTNATGGNCAGATAAAGTACGTTGAGGGNGGTTATGATCAATATTCAAAGAAAGTCATTCTTCATGCTTCATTAGAAAATATACGCACGTAGATTTTATCCTTTACTCAGAGTTATTCATGTCGAACATATCGACAAAAAAAAACAAGCTGCCTTTTTCACACTTTCCTACTCTATCGTATCCCTAGTTGATGATACATTCACGTCGAGTAAGTGTACATTTCGATAGAATAGAAATTTGACGAATTTTTGTTTTATTTATTTATTTATTTTCGAATATAAATGAATAAAATAGGNGAAGAAAAAGAAAGCAAACGAAGATCTTGAACGGATTGATGTACGTATGTTTAATTACATATGACGTGTATTACCAATGATCATGCCCGCTTGTGATGCACCTTTGTTGTATCCATATTGGGTACTGATGACTGCATTACCTTGATTTAAGACTTCAGCAGAAAATGTTCGTTCATTTTTTTCACTTTCTTTTGGACCTAAGCCACGTAATCCTTGTTTTTGTGCCTAAACNACGAATGACTNCAGANAAAATAGAGATTGTTAATCGATGATTACTTTTCGACCGAGAGCAAAAAGACAAAGAATAACTTGATGAAGATTCATTTTTTCATAGAGATCAACAGTTTGAAATGTTTCGGAATCGGATAAACCGTAGGTTCGTGCAGCTTGAGCAAAACGTGAAATGTTCTCCATAAGTTTAAAACCATTGACACCTAGAGAAAAACAAAATTATATTTTTTGACTTTAAAACACAATTTTTCAAACTTACCACTATTGATTTTTCCAATGGAATTCGGAACAATAACATTCATCAATCTAGACAATAGAGTTTTTTTTTTGTTCGAAATTAGATCATCNATACATACTGACAAAGTTTNCGACCATCTTTTAATTGTTCATAGACATTGTCCATATCACCATTTGTATCGAATTTTTCATCAATCATTTCGCTGATCCATTCTAATGCTTCATGAGCTTGTTCAATATCGTATTTCGATTGAATCTATCGAAACAAAAAATATAAGAAATTGTAAATTCAGAAATGTTTCGTTTGCTAGTCAGTCAAATAAGAAAATCGCACTTTTTCCCATGAATCATTAGCAAAACCAGATTTCGTAGCACGAATAACAGAATTCATTGTGTGGTTTCAATTTAAAAGAGAATAAGACTAACAGAATAACGATAGATTTATTTTCTTTTCGACTATGTAACTTTCACATGATATATATACAACGACTGTAGTATGTAGGATGATTATGTAGGAAAGAATGAGAGAGAGAATCAAATTCTTTTTGTTGTATAGGCGTATTAAAACATGTTACAATGGCCACTATGTGAATCATGATGAAAATAAATAGACAAAATACATTCTTCTATGGCAAAACAAAAATCATCTGATTTTCATGACTAATTTTTTTTTTCTTCACAGAAAAAAAGGTCATTGCCGATTTGTAATAGTTTATATTGATATTATGTACATACTTTTTCTGCAGCTTCTTTAGCAAAACCGTGTTTATCAGCTCGATCGGCCATTTAATTTTCACTAATTGTTATTCTATTTGAAATTGTTGGTGAAAGAGGAGAAGAAAAATGTCAGTTGTAAAATGTTTCTTACAAAAATCTTTTATAGTGCAAGGTAATTCGATATCATCGTGTGATATGAGAGAGAAAAAAAAACACCGAAAATAAAATGAATCATCTGTTGACTATTTTTTTCGCATATATGGGCAACAAGAATTGAAAACAAATAACTAAACCTGTATAATCTTAGTTTTATGTCTTTATATCTTGATGACAAATCGTTGAGTCACCTTGAAACAAGAAACTATGAGTCAAACCATCACGGTTCATCAAAAAAGAAAGAATGTCAACATTGAAGTTATGAGAAGGTCGATATTTGTTTGCCTACCTATTGCAGATAGTCATCATTGCTCCATCATGACATTCGCACGACGAACGACAAAATGCTCAACTTGGTTTACAAAATATCATACAGTATTACCTGCATTTTCAGCCCGGCTTATTTTTGCATTTCGAACTCTCTTAGGAATTGCTGTAAGTAAATTCGAGAGTGTTCTGAACATGAAAATCGATTGTCACTTTTTCGATTGGCATCTAGTGTTGTGCAGCTTTTACTCTCTCGGCCGTCACTGCAGATTCAATGCAAGGACAAGTCTTATTAGGTGTCAGTTTTATCGTTGGCATTAAAAATACACTCGGTGCTACAATTCAAACTGCTGCTCATCTTTGTATTGCTGGCGGTATAACAACAATCTATTGTCTTCTTATTATCAATTTTATTCCAAAAGATCTCTATTTTGCTGTTGGTTCAACGAATATCTTCGTCTTTTTAATTGTTTATACGAATCTACCGGTAACAATTCGTCGTTATTCAATATTACCAACATGTATTATACTTTTACAATGGTTTAAAAAATCTCATATAAATACAATTTATGTTCTTCATATTTGGGCAGCATTATCAATTGGTGCTTCATTATCAATCCTTGTTTCATGTTTACCATTACCACTTTTGCCAACAGCTTACCGTGAATTAACTATACGTATGAATTTTACAGCTCGACAAATACGTCGTGAAATAACGGCAACGATTTTACTCATATCTGAATATCATAATATACATTTAACTGATAATTTTACTTCTGAAATAAATAATAGTACAAAAACGAGATCAAATGATAATAATAATAATAATAATAATAATAACAGTAATGATGATAATGGAATTGAAATGCCAATTAATTCTTATCGTGAAGATGATTTTTATAATTATTCAACATCATTCGAGAATCTCAAAGATGATTATCTACTTAAAAGTGATATACAAGATTTACATTCCATGGTTAATCGTGAATTAAAAGAAATCGAACGTGCTCTAACAGAAATTTCCTATGAACCATTTTTTATTGTTATTAAATGTGTAAATATAATTCGAAATCTTCTAAGACGTATTCCATTTATTAAGAAATTTATCAATAAACCGTCGACTTTACAAGCACGATTACAAATTTGGGCAACAGGCTTAGTATCAATGCAAAGAACAATGACTGGAATGTTATCANTAGATCATCATCATCATGCATTTGTTGGCCAACGGCAATTGATTAATGTAAAAATATTGAATATTTAATTGTACTTGACGTTTTTTTCTTCCCTTTAGGCAATATCTTTTCTTCTCGATTCAACATTTAGTTTTCTTGATGCAACGCTTCCATATACAACCGTATCATCGAAATCGATCAACCCTCAACTAATAGCAGGCTTTCGAACTAAAGTTGAAGAAGCTCTCGAACAATTCTTCGAAACTTATGCACATATTTACCAACAACCATCTCAAACAGTTACATCGAATACAGATTCAATACGTTTAAATACATTTCTCTTACTTATTCTACGTTTCGTACATGTTACAATAACAGCAGCTGAAACAAGTGAAACACCTGGCAGTCGTCTCGACAATGATATTGAACAAAACATCAACATTTCACCGATGACAATCAATTGGTCAAATTGGAAAGAAGTCTTTTACGACATCGAAGCTTATATCGGCTTAAAACCAACTCTAGCTAAATGTCTACGTGCTATTAAAACAAGTCTCAGTGTTCTTATTTCAGCCATTGTTGTTATAAAATTTCATGATCGTTTACAAGCATACGGCTGGCTCTATTGGGCACCTATGACAACAGCACTTGTTTCCGATTCCTCCGAAGGTAGTACACTTCGTCTTTCATTTCAACGTTTAATAGCTGTTCTACTCGGTTCAACGTATGCTTATATTATCTTTCTTGTTGCACAAGATCAAGTAACTGTTGGCATGTTTATTTCTCTATTTGTTGCACTCATGGGTTATATTAAAACTGATCCAATGAAAGAATATTTTGCTAGTGTTTGTGCACAATCAGCATCGATCATTGTTTTTATATCGAATCAAGAAGGTTTACAGGGATCAAATAAAGCAGTTTTAGCTCGAACAAGTCTTACTTTTCTCGGTATTTTTATTCATGTGTTAATTTCCAATTTATTCTTTCCGATTTCTGCTCGAGCATTGATAAAAAAGAAAGTAAATTCATTGAATTCGTTGATTTTCTTTTCTATCTTGATTTTCTAGGCTATCTTAATGTTAAATAATGTTTCAACTGCATTGAAATCTGCAAGTAATGAATTTTGTTCATTTATTGAACCAACAATACTTCCTGTGTCAACGGATCAACAACAAACACCAGTAAATACAATGAATACACTCGGCGAGACTGAACGTATAGTTGATCAATTTCCTACGCTACTCGAAGAAGCTTTGAATGAGCCGAACTTTTGGAAACGACCATTTATTGAAGTTAAAGATCGTTATAGTGATATATCGAAAACTTTAGAACGAATTATTCTTAGTATTCGTTTTATTGAACGTTGTACAACAATATTGAAAGCTGAAACGAAATTACATTTTGCACAAGAGGCACATTGGCAAATTCGTCGTGCAAGTATTCTTTACAATCAAAATAGTCCGAATCGAACAGTTCATTCGTGGACAATGACAGAATTGCGTAAACAAAAACATTTACAAAATGATCTCGATGTACCACTAACGATATTCATGACTTATTCGCCACATAAATCGAAACGTACCGGAAAAACTTCGATTTGTTCGAATAATTCTTCGGCATCATTTCGAATGAATAATACGGCATCATATCGACCGGTTTTAGAACATATTTTAACATTAGAAAAATGTATTCAACAAGTTCTTTCATTAACAGGACAATTAATCGAAAAACAGGCAACAGTTGATGTCGGTTCGTTTCAATTGAAACATTTCTATCGTGAGGATTCATTTGATGAAGAACAAAAAGAATCGTTCAATCGTCGTCCATCATTCCATTGTAGTACACCATTTCAACCCATAGAAATACCAAAGAAACATTTTCAATTTTGTTCTTGTTGTCATTCGGATAGACAAAGTGATAACCAACCTTTACCATCATTACGTCATGCAGTCGATCTTATGGTTGCTTCGTTAATACAATTTCTCTATGCAAACAATCGTTTTATTCGCACAGAATTAGTTTCAATACAATCAATCGGTGACTATCTTGCTTTTCATACATTATCGTATGCATTTAAGGATTTAGTTGAATCAACAACGGATCTAGCAAAAAATGTTCGACGAATCAAACATATCGATACACGAGCATTAACACATACAGATTAACGCACACAACAAAAAATAATAATTCGAAACAATTTCTCATTTGAATGTTTATTTATTTTCTAGTCGAACTCTTTTCTCTTTCTCTCTCTCTCTCTCACATTTATTTGTATTTTTATCTTATATTATAGATAGAATAGAAATGTCTCATTTAACTTCCAGCAACAGATCTTAAAAAATCTTTTATAAATATATTTTTCTGTTCGTTTAATGAATCTTCAGAAGGCTTTTCAAAGTAGACAATCAGATTGTTTATCTTTTTGTTCTATGTTAAATGATCTTATTTCTTTTTTCGTTTCGTTCCAGAATTATTCTATATTAAATTAATGGAACAGGATTTATTCGAATATATTGACGGTTATCGATCATCATGTAAATATCATTCACAAGGAAATGTTAATATAATTCTTTCGGCGCCACATGGTGGGCATCTCTTGCCGGATGATATACCCGATCGAACTGAGGGCATTTGTATGCCGGTAACGAATTCTTCGAAAGAAGAACGTTATAAAACTAGTGTAATTAAAGATAGTGCGACAATAGAATTTGCAGAAAATGTTGCTGAAGAATTAGTTCAACGATGGAATATGAAACCATTTATTGTCATTGGTAAATGGCATCGACGAAAGATTGATTTCAATCGAGATATTCGCGAAGGAACATTGAATCATCCTGAAGCTATCATAGCCTATGAAAACTATCATAGTTATTTAACTGATGCTATCGAACAAGTTAATCGATTGTTTAATAAAGGTCTTCTTATTGACATTCACGGACATGCACGAGGAAAGTAAGAATTTCATTTTTAATTAAATTATATGCTTTTTATTTTCAAATCAAGATATACAATGATTGGATATATGTTAACAGGCGATCAATTAAATCGAGATGATTTATCACGTACAACTACCAGCACCACTTTGAAAACATCCATTGATGCTCTATGTCAGTCAGATAGAAATGAACATATTCGTGGTTATAATTCATTCGGAACTATATTCGAACGACATGGATTAGGCACAGCCTATCCATCACTAACAAATCCAAAGCCAGGAACACGAACATTCTTTTCTGGTGGTCATATCATACGAAATTATTGTTCGAAAATAAATGCTATACAAGCAGAATTACCGTTTGATATTCGAACTGGAAACAATAAACGAACAAATGCACAACAATTTGCACATGTTATTATTGAATATATGACAATTAATAATTTATTAGTTGCAAAAGAAAACAAGATGTGAAATTAGTTCATCAATGGTTTTAAGATGAATACTAATCTGTGTTTTTGTTTTAAAACAAAATAAATTGCCAATTCTGAAAATATTTATTTCAATTCAATTTTATTGATCAATCAATTAGATTTTAGGTACACTTTTACGAATAAATTTAAAAGCAAATTGTTGTTTTTTCAATTGTCGTTTTCGTAATGTACGTTTCTTCTTCTTCTTCTTCTTTTCACCATCGTTATTCGAATCGGAATGGTCATTTGTTGTTTTGTTTTTATTTTCTATAACTAATGCTAATCGGTCCTTGAAATGTGGACAATAGCTAAGTAATAATGATGGATTTAAATTATCGATATTTGGATGATGAGCTATCATTTCTAAGGCGCTTTCACATATACGCTCAAGTGATTCATCTGCATAATCATCATCATAGTCATGAATATTTGCTTCATATTGATGTAATCGAGAATGTTGTTGATGGACATCGTCACCGGAAGGTCCTGACACAGGAAATGAATGAATACTTGCAATAATTATGAAAATAAATGGTAGAATGTATGGTGAAAGACGACTAAGAATTCGAGTGAAAATAATGATTTTGATTAATCAAAAAGAAATAGAGCGAGATACTTACTGCATGTTTTGCTATGCCTTTATGTGTTTGAGATAGAGAAATGACTGACTGACTGACTGAC
>JGI26531J51214_10003184_pt1 | contig 10564 bp, 10 predicted proteins | sample ThiBiot_500_biof_2_FD_51214 | JGI IMG/M metagenome (IMG submission 51214)
TAATTATAATTATGTACAAATGTATAATGGTTCGAACATCAAAACTTATTCATCAATGATTACAACATTTGACATATTTCCAGTTATTTTTCAAATCATCTCATGAGAAATTATGCTTGGTGACTGAGATTTTATGGATTTCCCAATGGCTTTCTCCAAAAATCGGNTGATTTCTTAAAATTCCAGAATTTACAAATTCAAAGGNACCAAAATTGAGTGAAGGGCTATTTAGTTATCGCTCCGNCGCCTATTTATGTCGCATTATTCAACAGGAAGGTCTAATTAAATATCATATTCTTTTGTTTATTTCGAATNTTTTTTAATGACAAAATAAAAACAAAACACGAAAGAAAAAAAAACAGAAGTATCTCGAGTTAGACAAATGTGATATGTTGTGCTTGAACATGCTGATAATGTCGTTGATTATCATCACGTCCATCGAGTTTATATCGAACATTACTTAATTTTTTCCATGGATTTTCTCCTGCATTAGTTAAATTCGATGAGACAGGTTTTAACGGTGAAGGTTGATGTAGATTTGTAGTCGAACGTTGTTTCGATGATGATGATAACAAATCAGTTGTTTCATCATCTTGACTTTCATTATATTGTCGTTGTTGTTGACGTTCCGCATCCGTATATGGAACATTTTGAATCGAATTACTACCACTAGTATTTCCTGTTTGTGTTGTTTCATCATTTAATGTCAATCCCCAACTATCAGATTTGGAATTGTACAACGAAACTTCAGTTGTATAATCCGATGATATATACCGTTGTCGACGCTGAGCTGCTGTTGCTACGTCGTCGACATTTTTATTATTATTATTACTTGTACTCGGTCGTTCAATCGATGCTTGTGGTGTTGCTATTGTTGTTTTGAATTTCACATGAATGTTTTTGGACGGATTAAAAAGAACAATATATAATTTCGGTGCAAATAAACATAAAAGTATGACAGTTGCTGATAAACTCAAACAAATAGCAAGAGTAACCAATTGAATCTAGATAGATAGATAGATAAATCGAGCAATTCAATCGTTGTTTCGAACTTACACGAAACCAATTATCACTACTTCGTAAACCGAAAAATATTGGTACGAAAGCTAACCAAATAATGCAAACTGAATACATTGCAAAGCCGATATGTTTCGCTTCATTGAAATTCTCAGGTATATGTCGTGTTTTAATTGCATACAATGTACATGAAATAACTAAGATCATATTGTATGTCAATGAATAAGCTAGATATTCATTATCAGTTTGACAGACTAAGATTAAACGTCGTTGATTATGTTTGATTTCAGGTTTTAATTTGACAGCTGGTGGTGAGATGATAATCCAAAGTAGAACGCCAATCAATTGTATACTTACAATTCCACCGCAAATACCTAATTGTGAACGAGGCGAGAGACAAGATGGTTGAGTTAAACGTTGACTATTATTAAATATTCGAGCTAGACGATTGGTTTTAGTTAAAAGAGCAGCAAGACAAATGGTTAAACTCAATCCAACACCAATACGAATGAGCAGACATGTTATCGGATATGGTTTAAGAACTAATGGCCAAGCACATAAATGACAACAGCATATACCTGATAATAAGAAATAGCTTAATTCACGTGAAGATGCTTTTATAACAGGAGTTTGAGCAAAACGGAGAAAAATAGCAATCGTATAGATTGACATGAGAAAACCGATTGATGAAAATATCAATGCTGGCCATGCGATGATATTATATGGCGAAAGATATTCTTTTTCAATGGGAATACATTTTGTAAAGTTAACATTTGGAATTTCACGTTCCGAACAAGGCAAACAAGTTGTTTCGTTGACAGCTATGTGAAAAATTCGACATGATCGACATGTCCAACAGCATTGTTGAGAATCGATATTTGTACGTATTTCACCTGGACGACAGGATTCACTGCAGAATGATCGAGGTATTTGACGAGTTTCTGACCAACTGGCTGGATCGGAATTGTATTGATACCATTTTAATGAGCCGAGATCAATTCGGACTCTAGTAGAAATAGAATAGAGAATTGATTTCTTTTGTTATCGACAAAACAAAAAGAGAAATTGATTAACTAGTTTATTGAGTACTTCTAATTATTTGTTTTTTTGTTTGATGAATTAATAATGAAGTTTAACTCAATGAATTTATTTCTACCTGAATAAATTTTTCTCAATTACAGGAACAAAATCCGATTTTCAGATTTTGTTTCTCCTTGTTCAACATCTAATTATTATTAATAATCATATTTTTTCCGAGATAACGAACAAAATTTTCATTAGAATTCTTTTACTGAATAGACAGACTATTGATGTAATAGAATATTTGTCAATATGTGACGTCAAGGAAATTATCCGTTGAATGTAACGAACTAGAAATCGATTTTATTCTTATCTCTCAATAGCTGTCTTTTCAGTTTGAGATCATTAACACAAACTTATCCTAATCGTTCTCGTTTGACATAAACTTTGACGATTATTTGTCGTTTCTAATGATAATTCTACGTTATGTTTCTGTCTGATTACATGTTGTCCAAATCGATTAGTGTTTTCTTATTACCTTTCATTGTACGGATAACTTTCACTGAATTCTCCAACAGTTGAATAATCGAGTGTATCCGAATGATTCATCATTTGATATTGAAATATATCGTAAGTACCGATACCATCGCCATTCTGTGTAAATCGAATTAAACGTTTCGATAATTCTAAATTAAAAATCGATTCATTCGTCTCATCGAATCAATTCTAATTATTTCATTTACCATTATGAAAACTAAGATTTCGTAGAATTGATAATAAACGTGTACCGTTCATAGGAAAGAATTCTGAACAGAGAACTCTATTCTCAGTTGTATTCTGACATTTTTCTTTGATTAATTCGTGTATCGAAATAATCATTGCAAATACAGAATCAACCACATAATGAACATAACCTTCTTGGGAATAGGAAACCGTGTAATTCACATGAGTACTGTCGCTGTCTGTAGAAATCAAATAAAATGTATTTGTTTCTTTTTTTGTTCATATTTTCAATCGAGATGTATTATTCACCTGAACACAAACGAGTGTAATTCAAATTGAAAATTGTTCTTGTTGTTTGAGGAAATTTACATTTATATGTTTCTTCCCAATATTCTCGAAACCAAGGATTTCGTGTATTTTTCGATGGAATTAAATTTTTAAAGTAATCATCGAATTCTATTAATTTGAAATTGAGAAAAAAAAACGTTAGTTTTTCAAAAGAAAAAAAGCAACAAATGGTTTTGTTTTTTGTTCTACCGGAAATTAAATATAATTTCGGGGCGATGGTAATTGCATTTATAGCTGCACGACCAAAATTTTCAACAGGATAAGATTTTTTACCCCAACCATCTGTTCCAAGAAAAACCCATCGGCCATTAAGTTCTTTGCGTAGAGACGTTTGATTGAGAATTTGTCGAACCGAATCTTCTTGAGCAAATACAATTACACCTGTGACAAAACGATATTTTTCATCTTCAGCTAGATCTCGAATAACACGATTGTATGAATTTGTATCTTTAATATTCACAGATAATTCTCCAGCAATACAAATCGCTTTGAACGAAAAAGAAAAACAAACGGATTTCGTTTTTCGTTTGCGTTCAATCGATGAAAATCTACTTTTATTTTTTAATTTCGCTTTAAAATCATCAGTTAAACGTTCACCATACGAGCCTGTTTCTTTAATAACAGCAACGTATGTCCAATTGAGAAATTGAATTATACTAACAACCTGGAAAAAAAAACATCAAAAAGAAAAATAATCGTAAGAAAATATTTGAATATGTTGACTAACAGCTTCGGCTTGATACGTGTCGGGCGGGACAACTCGAGAGAAATATTGAAAACGTGGCTTTTGACTTAAATCGGTACTTGTTGATGCATAGGAGATTTGTGGTATCTAGCAAATAGTTAGATATGAAAAATTAATAGATACATTTAGTAAATAACTCTCTTGAGCATCAAATATATAGGTGTCATTTTTATTATTTATTGGGCTATTTTCCAATGAGGAGAAAAGAACGAACGTATCATTTACCTCAGCTAAACGAAGAATATCAGCAATAGCCATTGAGACAGTGCTCGATGCACTACCAATAACACCTGCAACTGATGATGGTTGATTAAAACTTTTCCTAGATGTACATTGAGATACCGATGGTAATAGAAAATTCATTGCACGTTCAACAGCAAATGATTCATAATCGCATGAATCGTAGATAAGTGCACCGAAACGAATTGGATATTTATGTAATAATGATGAATTTAAATATGACGAACGATTATTAACAACATCTAAAGCAAATAACATGGCTTCAAGACGTTGAATGCCACGTTCACGTTTGATAGATGTACATTGATTCGTATCGAGTTCATTCGATGGTGGTTGATGAATTGGAAAGAATCCACCAAGTAAAATATCTCCTTAAAACAACGAAGAGAAAAAAATCGATAGACAAATTTCAATTGAGATCAACAAACGATTTGTACCTGGAATATAGATATAATCATATGATGGACTATGTGAAGCGCGAAAGTCTTTTGAATAATAAGACATAAAATTCTTTCGACTATTATCATCCTGATCACAATTCCCATTGTCAATTAAATATGTAATCAATATAAGGATGACTAATAATAACACCAGACGTGACAATGACAAGACAAGCATCAACGATTGAAAACTCGCATACACATATATACACACATATATACTTTATGTCCCGTCGAAGGTTTTTTTTCCTTATTCTTGTTCTCCTCTTTCTCTTGTTCTCTCTCTCTCTCTCTTTCTCGTTTTGTTGGAAAAAGATTTTTCTCACCCAAGTCGGTTTTTTGTTCTCTTCTAACTCAAGCAAAGTCTTTGAAGAAAATCTTCGAGAAAAAAAATCGTTCGAGCATTTACGATGAGACGCATATTGATTGTCAAAAAAAAACTAGAATTGAGTAAACTTGTCGACAAAAAAATAGGAGACAATGATGATAATGAGAAATGTCGATCAACTTTCTTTTTTTTTCTCCTCTTTCTCCTTGTCGTTTGCACACTAAAATCACGCTCGCTTGGTCGCTCACGTAGACAGATAACAACGAGAGAAGAAAAACAAAGAATTCAGATAAATTCTAGGACTTGAGAGAGAGAGACAGAAGAACGAAGAAAAAAAGTGAGAATATTATCAGTGAATAGAAAACGATCTCTTTACTTTTATCTCTATTCATCTATCGGTAAGCAAACGGAATACTCGAGTAACTTATTCTTACTAATCATAGTCAATCAATAGACCGCTTTTTTTGTATTAGGATGTAATTAGACATATTTCCAACAGTTATTAATTATATCTAAAAATAAAACTTTCGTTCAATTCTCTTTCTCTTCTAAGGATAAATCATTGAAATTGAAGTCCATAAAAAGGAACCAATTACACGATCTTATGCTAATCAAAGAGTTGTTCAATAAAAAAAAAACCTAAAGAATCTTATTTTCTCTCTTCTGTTATTTTTCTAATAAGTTTATTAATTATGGAAATTGACTATTAAATGAACGAATTTCAATGAGAGGAAAGAAAAGAAAAACGATAAAGTTTGTTTTTTTTTCTTCTTGTTCTTCTTTTTTTCTAACTAGATAATTATCAATATACAAAAACCGAGAAACGGATTTAACGGAAAACATTGCAAGATATAAAACGATAGATAAGTACTTGTATTTCTTGTCAGGGTCAACAAGTGTCTTTTGTTATGAATGTCGAAACCAACATTTATTTGTTTTTTTGTTATGTTAACAACAAGAGAATAGATTTCTTTTGTCATATTTTATTTAAGACAAGAAGAATGTTTGAACATAGAGATCGAAGAAAACTAATCAATTAATATGTAAGGGTGTCTGAGATGGAGTTTCTAGCTTCGAGATGATTGCATTCAGGCTTATTCATTAGTTTGATAAATAAGAAGAGCAAAAGGAATTTTTGTTTTTGTTTATTCAGATTGAATGAATGTCGTTTGAGCTTTGAACAAAAGAAATTAAACGGAAATCAAAAAGAAAAAAAAATCATGAATATATATATTCGCTAGTCTACTAGATTAGTTTTTTATTTTTAATAAAGTAATTATAGGTTTTTTTTTTCAAATGATTCAATGCTTCATTAAATCTGTCTGTTTCGAATACAAATAAATCGTTTCCTCAATAAGTTGTTATGCAGGTTAAATAACGAATTCGAACAAATGTTATTCTTATGAAACCCTTGATAAATCTGTGTGAATAAAAAGAAAGTTCATCATCAAATGGAACTATTAAAAAATAATTATCATTTTGTTCTAGTTTCTCAAATGTTAATTATATATCTCATTGGTTTTTCCGAAAAAAAAACGGAGAAATTATTTTTATTTTACGAATGAACAAAGAAAACGGTTTATTCTCTAAAAAAAAGAAGAAGAATATTGTGCGTGAACTCATCTAATAATTAATGATTATTTACAATTTAAAAAGAAAAACGTAAACATTGGAGTTGTCTTATGTACAAATCATTCGTGTAAATTTCTTTTCACATGGTTTACATTGAACATTGACAATATTCCACGAAAAAGCACATTCACAATTCGGAATCAGTTTAGTTTCAGTTCGAATTTCATAGCCACGTTGACAACAAACTTGTTCACAACCTTTTGAACTGAAACATTCTCGACCTGGACGAACACCTTCATAATCAAGAAATGTATTCGAACGGCAATAATTTATGGATCGTCGTGCATAGAATATCGTTTGACTAGATTCAATTTCGTCCCTTGTTTGTACAAATCGTGCTTGTTCAGTTAATTCTCGATAGATTTCCGTACTTATATCGGTTAATTTCGATGGTTGTAACCGACAGATTTGTAACTCACACGAGCCACTAACACCATGGCAACGACATTCCTTTTTCATTAAATTTTTAACAATCTAAGAAAAGCGAACAAAAAAGAAATTGTCTCTCGCTTTTTTTTTCGCTGATTATTTAAATTCAATTACTTGTCGACCACGTTCTTTGTTTGCTCGATTGAGTTGAAATAGAAATTTCTCTTGAAATTCTTTTGACATATTCCAACCATCGGTAATTAATGATGAATATTGAAAAGCAATAGTTGGATCGATTTGACATAATTGCCGATTATTTGAACATAAACAATTGGTATCATTGATATGACCTCGGGTACATGCATTCATTAGATTTAATGTCAATGTAGCACTTGCTAATGTCGTATAGAATGAAGATTCTTTCGAAGCTAGACAACAAGACAAATCAGTTATAAATCATTGGAGAATTAGTTGGTTTTCTTTCTCGAAATCGAGAAATGAATATCTACCTTGACGAAGAAATCGTCGTAAGGAAACGATTTTTGTACTTAATTGACAACCCCAGGGATGATCACGGTAATGATATTGACATTGTTGATAGCTTTCGAGGTTTGATTGATGAAGAATTTGATGTAATTGAGGTATTTTTGAACATAAATAATCGGTATTTTCACCGAGAAACGGACGATACGATTGACAATTTAAACCATTAATCAATTGAGTTGACGGAGTTAAACCCAATAACCTGAAAATGCCATTGTGCATTTATTCATTTTTTTTGTTTTTTGAAAATGAAATTGAACTTACATAAAATCACTTGGTACTGATTTTCCTTGTGCTGTAAGGATAAACAATGAAATGGTAACGAATAATGTTGAGTACATTTGATTGCCTTTTGAAATCAAAATATTGATTGTGTCTCGTCAATTGTTCCTTCTTTATATACGGTATATATGCGATCAGAAAAATGTTGTTATTGTTAGATTTTTTTTTCTCTCTCTCTCTCTCTCTCTCTCTCTCTCTCCTTCTTTCATTCTTTCTCTCTTCTGACCATAAATGTTCAACATAAAACAATCAAAATATGCGGTTCGGCAATCAACCGAAAGAAAGGTGTCAACAATGAACGAAACAAAATAGGTGTCAGATAGCCTTTTAATGTCCTTCAGAACACCTAACACCCATCTGTGACCAAAACATGGCTCATTTTATCATCATATAAACATATGAAAAGTATTTCGAATGTTGCTTTCTCTCTCGTTTTTATTTTATAGCTATTCATAATGAGTACACATTCTCGACATTGTATGGTCAATCAACCGAACATATCATGAATTCGTCTTTTGAGACAAGTAGAATTGGACGAGGGATTTATTTTTCTGTTGTTTTGACTTAGTAAGGTGTGAAAACATCACATTTTTATGATTTGAGATTAGTGAGAAAAAGAGATCAATATGTGACAATAATCGGAAACACATTGTTCGCCTTTTTTTCTTGTGATCAATCAGATTCTCTCTCTTTCTCTCTGATACTGTTTGTTGTAACAATTTCACACGAATGTAAAGAAATGATATTCATTGAGAAGAAACAAGAAAAACAAAACGTTAGAAATTTATTTTTCAGAAATAATAAAATCTCTGTACAAAACATGTTCACATTATGTATCCAAATGAAAAAATAAAATCTTTCGACTAACATTCACCACAGCTGTTTCTTGTGTTTCTTCATCTAAACCAAGATCAACGATATTCGACAGGATCAATGTATCATCATCTGTGATTGCAATGAATTTCGCTTGAAATAACGTATTATCATCTTGAACTTGTCGAGAACGATGAAACAACTCATAGGAACGTGANANACCACCNTAGACAGGCGGCAATTGCGAGACAACATTAGGATTATTTGTCCACATATGTGGATGTCGATTATTGCCATTCCATATGACTTGTTGCTGTTGCTGCTGTTGGTGTTGTTGCATCCAAGCAAGAGCTTGTGGATCAGGTTTTCTTGTTGAACGTCGAATTAAATTCGAAAATGGACTTGCTGTTTGATGTCCACCGATTGTCATTTCATACGAATATGTTCCGTGAATATTCGATAGAATACGATTTGGAATGTAATATTCTCGACGTAATTGTCCTTCTTGATCGAAAACAAGAACGAGATTATTCATAGGATGTACATCACAATTCCAAACAAGAACATAAATAAGATCATTTCGTGAAACACAAAGATAAATCGATTGTAAATGATGAATATTCGGCGTTGTAATTAACCAACGATAGATAAATGAACCTGTTTGATTATTAAAAATACTGATTTGATTTGTTTTCGTATGTAAACAAACAAGAAATGTCGAACCCGACGATATACAATCCATATTTTCGACATTTGCTGACCAATTACGTTCGAGATTGACAAGATTGAAACCATCGTAGACGTAGATCGACGGTGTTAAACGATCGACTTCAACGGATAATAATTCATTTGCTATAGGCAAACGTTTTGATGCTGAAATAAAATGACCTTTATCATCGAAAAATAATAAACGTTGTTTTAATGTTTGATTCGTCGTATTATCATCTAAAGATTCGGTAACATAGACACGAATTTCATTGACAATTAAACGATTTTGTGATGTATGATTTAACGCTGATGAAACTAATTTATATCCATGTAAATCTTCGAATTTATATTGTAGAACTAAATCATTCGAAGTCAATTTTCGACCNTTGGTATCATAGGATTTAATCGTATGAATTTTTGTTGAACCGAAAACAACTAACAATTGATTTAATGTTGAATTAACAACAAGATAAAGATTGGTGGTAAAATGATCGAGAACAACAATAGATGATGGGAGAATATATGATGATTTGAAAATGGTTGTTTGCGGTTCGGATGAAGGGATATCAGGCGATGGTGTATCGAGTGATTCATAGATATGTGATGTTTCGGATTCAATCGATGGGCCTAGAAATTTTTTAGATGGAGCTTTAATTGAACGACGTTTTAGTAGATTACGCATAGAGCTACGAAGCGAATGTCTTGGCAATTGAGCATTCTTACTCGTTTCAAGTTTCGGATTGTTTAACGTCGGATTCGATCGTATGAATGGCCGATGTTTATTCAATGTATCATAGACATTCAATGTTTTCGGTTCGGATGATTTTCTATTCGAATCAGGTTTGACATCGGATAGATAGTAGTCATCTGAATGAGAAGATAAAGATAGATATATGCGTAGATCATTAAGTAAACGATGTCTAGTTGCTGGTGAATATGTCGATGGATTATCTTGAAGATTTTCGACAACATGCAAACAAGTTTTTAATTGTTCATTATCATGACTATTGGTCAAAGCAAGCAGTTGACGAGCATCAGTTATCAATTGATTAAGCAAGCAAATCTCACCGTCAGTTGTCGATTTATTTGTTGGTGTTGTTGGTGTTGATGTATTCGTTGTTAGAACTTTATCAAGACGACGACGAAGCGATGAAACAAATGAATTCATTTTATTGTACGCTGATGATGATTGATCAGTAACAAAACGATAAACATTATCGACGGTGTCATTCATAATATTTTTGTTTGTTTATTTTTTTTTCTCTGTCTGATTGATCCAATGAGTAAACAAGTAATAATATTGATGAGTGTGCGTAGTTTCTTTTTTTTTCTTCACCTGTATATGTCACTAGGCGA
>JGI26531J51214_10003206_pt1 | contig 10524 bp, 20 predicted proteins | sample ThiBiot_500_biof_2_FD_51214 | JGI IMG/M metagenome (IMG submission 51214)
GCAGCCGGCTTCTTCGCGGCGGCCTTCTTCGGGGCCGCCTTCTCGACGGCCTCTGCCGCCTCGGCCTTGTTCTCAGCCATTAGTCGATCTCCTCAACCTTCACGAGGTGGGCGACGGTCTTGACGTAGCCGCGCGTCTGCGCGTCGTCCGGACGGACGACCGAGTCGCCGATCCGCTTGAGACCGAGGCTTCGCAGCGTGTCGCGCTGGTTCTGCTTCTCACTCACCTTGGACTTCACCTGCGTGACCTTCAGACGGGCAGCCATCAGGCACCTACCTTCTGCTCGCGCGCTGCCGCGGCCAGGTCGGCCTCGGCGCGGATGAGACGGGCCGGAGCGACCTGATCGAACTCGAGGCCGCGACGCGCGGCGACCGCGCGGGGCTCCTCGAGCTGCTTCAGGGCCTCCACCGTGGCGTGCACGATGTTGATCGTGTTGGANGAGCCGAGCGACTTCGACAGCACGTCGTGGATGCCGGCGCACTCCAGGACGGCACGCACCGGGCCGCCCGCGATGACACCGGTACCGGCGGCAGCGGGACGCAGCAGCACGACGCCGGCNGCGGCCTCGCCCTGCACCGGGTGCGGGATCGTCGAGCCCGCGCGCGGAACNCGGAAGAAGTTGCGCTTGGCCTCCTCGACGCCCTTCGAGATCGCCAGCGGCACCTCGCGGGCCTTGCCGTAGCCGACGCCCACGACGCCGTTGCCGTCACCCACGACCACGAGGGCCGTGAAGCTGAAGCGGCGACCGCCCTTGACGACCTTCGACACGCGGTTGATCGTCACGACGCGCTCGAGGAACTGGCTCTCGTTGCGGTCGCGCGACCCGCGGTCGCGGTTGGGGTTGCGCTCGCGGCCGCCACGGCGGGGCTCGCGCTCCGTCTGCGCCGCTTCGGGCGCAGTCGTGGCAGCGGGCTGCTCGGCGGACTGCTCGGTGGCGGTCACTTCGGTCTCCTTGTTGTCGCTCACAGGTTGAGCCCTCCCTCGCGGGCGCCGTCGGCGATAGCCGCGACCCGACCCGCGTAGCGGTTGCCACCGCGGTCGAAAACGACGTCGGCGACGCCGGCGGCCTTCGCGCGCTCGGCGACGAGCTCGCCGACCTTGCGCGCCTTGGCCGTCTTGTCACCGTCGAACGAACGCAGATCGACCTCGAGGGTCGACGCGGACGCGACGGTGTGGCCCTTGCTGTCGTCCACGACCTGGACGAACACGTGACGCGCGGAGCGGGTCACGACGAGGCGCGGGCGAAGCTCGGTGCCCACGACCTTCTTGCGAAGGCGGGCGTGACGACGCGAACGCGCCTGAGTCTTTGTCTTGACAGCCATGGTTACTTACCACTCTTTCCGGCCTTGCGCCGCACGACCTCGCCGGCGTACCGCACACCCTTGCCCTTGTAGGGCTCGGGCTTGCGGATCTTGCGGATGTTCGCGGCCGCCTCGCCGACGGCCTGCTTGTCGATGCCGCTCACGGTGAGCTTGTTGTTGCCCTCGACCGTGAAGGTGATGCCCGCCGGCGGGTCGACGAGGACGGGGTGCGAGAAGCCGAGCGCGAACTCGACCGACGACCCCTTCTGTGCGACGCGGTAGCCCGTGCCGACGACCTCGAGGCCCTTGGAGTAGCCCTGGGTGACACCGATGATGTTGTTGTTGATGAGCGTGCGGGTCAGGCCGTGGAGCGAACGCGACTCGCGCTCGTCNTCGGGACGGGTGACGAGCACCTGACCCTCCTCGACCTTGACCTCGATGGGGCTCGCCACGACGAGCGANAGCTCACCCTTGGGGCCCTTGACCGCGACACCCTGGCCGTCGACCGANACGGTCACGCCGGCGGGGATGTCGATGGGAAGACGTCCGATACGAGACATCGTCGATCACCACACGTAGGCGAGGACTTCCCCACCCACGCCCTTCGTCTCGGCCTGCCGGTCCGTNAGGAGACCGGAGGAGGTGGACAGGATGGCGACGCCGAGGCCGCCGAGCACCGTGGGGATCTCGGTCGACTTGGCGTACACGCGCAGGCCGGGCTTCGACACGCGCTTGATGCCGGCGATCGACCGCTCGCGGTTCGGGCCGTACTTCAGCGTCAGCGTCAGNGTCTGCCCGACGCGGGCGTCNGCCACGGACCAGTCCGCGATGTAGCCCTCCTGCTTGAGGATGGCCGCGATGTGCGTCTTGAGCTTCGAGCTCGGCAGCGACACGGAGTCGTGGTGTGCCGAGTTCGCGTTGCGCAGACGGGTCAGCATGTCTGCGACCGGGTCTGTCATCGTCATGGTTGATTTCCTTCGTTCACCAGGTTTCGAGCGCCGTTACACGACGAGCGACCTGTGGTGGTGGGCCGGCCGGACGGCCGGACCCGGGTNGTCACGCCTGAGCGTCGTCCGAACGGAACGGGAAGCCGAGGTGACGCAGCAGCGCGCGCCCCTCGTCGTCCGTGGTCGCGGTGGTCACGACGGTGATGTCGAAACCGCGCACGCGGTCGATGCGGTCCTGGTTGATCTCGTGGAACACCGACTGCTCCTGGAGACCGAACGTGTAGTTGCCGTGCCCGTCGAACTGGTCGCCGGACAGACCGCGGAAGTCGCGGATGCGCGGCAGCGCGAGGTTCACGAGACGGTCCAGGAACTCCCACGCACGGTCGCCCCGCAGGGTGACGTGCGCACCGATGGGCTGGCCCTCGCGCAGCTTGAACTGCGCGATGGACTTGCGCGCCTTCGTGACGACGGGCTTCTGACCGGTGATCTTGGTGAGGTCGTCGACCGCGCCATCGATCACCTTGCTGTCACGAGCCGCCTCGCCGACGCCGGTGTTCACCACGACCTTGACCAGGCCGGGGATCTGCATCACGTTCTGGTAGCCGAACTCGTCCTGCATCTTCTGCTGGATCTCGGCCTTGTACTTCTGCTTCAGGCGGGGCTGGATCTTGCCAGCCACCGCGGCAGTTGCGGTGCTCATCAGAGGTCCTTGCCTGACTTCTTCGCGTAGCGCACGCGGACCGTGCGCTTGGTGCCGTCCTTGATCTTCTCCTCGACCTTGTGGCCGACACGGGTCGGCTTCTTGGTCGAGGGGTCGACGACGGCGACGTTGGAGATGTGGATGGGGGCCTCGAAGGTCTCGATGCCGCCCGTCTTGGTGCCGCGCTGGGTCTGACCGACGCGGTTGTGCTTGGTGACGTAGTTCACGCCCTCGACGATGACGCGGTTCTGCTCGACGAGGACCTCGAGGACCTTGCCCTGCTTGCCGCGGTCGCCGCCGCGCTCGGGCTTGGCGCCCGTGATGACCTGAACCAGGTCGCCCTTCTTGATCTTCGCCATGATCAGATGACCTCCGGAGCCAGGGAGACGATGCGCATGAACTTCTTGTCGCGAAGCTCGCGCCCGACCGGTCCGAAGATGCGGGTGCCGCGGGGCTCCCCGTCGTTCTTCAGGATGACGGCGGCGTTCTCGTCGAACTTGATGTAGGAGCCGTCGGGACGGCGGGTCTGCTTCACCACACGGACCACCACGGCCTTGACGACATCGCCCTTCTTGACGTTGCCGCCGGGGATGGCGTCCTTGACCGTGGCGACGATGACGTCGCCGAGGCCGGCGTACCGGCGGTTCGAGCCGCCCAGCACGCGGATGGTGAGCAGCTCCTTGGCGCCGGTGTTGTCGGCGACCTTGAGGCGGGACTCGGTCTGAATCACTTCTTACTCCTTGGGTTCCAAGAGGCCGTGGCCTACTTGGCCTTCTCGAGGATCTCGACCAGGCGCCAGCGCTTGGTGGCGCTCAGCGGACGGGTCTCGTTGATGACGACGAGGTCGCCGATGCCGGCGGTGTTGCCCTCGTCGTGCGCCTTGACCTTCGACGTGCGACGGATGACCTTGCCGTAGAGCGGGTGCTTCACGCGGTCCTCGACCTCGACGACGATGGTCTTGTCCATCTTGTCGCTGACGACGTAGCCGCGGCGGGCCTTGCGGTAGCCACGGGCGTCGACGTCGCGGACGTCGTGCGCCGAACTCTCGTGCCCGGACGCGACGGTCACGGTCTCGAGCTCCTTCTCCGCCTTCTTCTTGGCCGGAGCCTTGGGGGCGTTCTTCGTCTCGGCCATCACTCAGCCTCTTCCTTCGCGGCCTCGTCGGCGGCGTCCGCCTTCTTGGCCTTGGTCTTCTTCGCCTTGGTCACCTCGACGGGCGCGGGCGTGGCACGGATGCCGAGCTCGCGCTCACGGATGACGGTGTAGAGCCGCGCGATATCGCGCTTGACGGCGCGGATGCGACCGTGGCTCTCGAGCTGGCCGGTGGCCGACTGGAAGCGCAGGTTGAAGAGCTCCTCCTTGGCCTTGCGCAGCTCCTCCACGAGGCGCTGGTCCTCGAACGTGTCCAGCTCGCTGGGAGCGAGCTCCTTGGTGCCGATCGCCATTACGCGTCGCCCTCCTCGCGCTTGATGATGCGTGCCTTGAGAGGCAGCTTGTGAATGGCACGGGTCAGGGCCTCACGAGCGAGTTGCTCGTTGACGCCCGCGACCTCGAAGAGGACGCGACCCGGCTTGACGTTGGCGACCCACCACTCCGGCGAGCCCTTTCCGGAACCCATGCGGGTCTCGGCGGGCTTCTTGGTGAGCGGACGGTCGGGGTAGATGTTGATCCACACCTTGCCGCCACGCTTGATGTGACGCGTCATCGCGATACGAGCGGACTCGATCTGACGGTTGGTCACGTANGCGGGCGTGAGCGCCTGGATGCCGAACTCGCCGAAGGAGACCTTCGTGCCGCCGGTGGCCTGGCCCGAGCGACCCGGGTGGTGCTGCTTGCGGTACTTGACCTTGCGGGGGATAAGCATCAGGCNGACGCTCCTTCTGCGACGGGGGCCTCGCTGCGCGGGCCACGACGACGGTCGCCACCGCGGTCGTCACGACCGCGGACCGGCTTCTGGTTGGCCTGCTCGCGCGCGAGCTCCTTGTTGGTGAGGTCGCCCTTGTAGATCCAGACCTTCACGCCGATGCGGCCGAAGGTGGTCTTGGCCTCGTAGAAGCCGTAGTCGATGTTNGCGCGCAGCGTGTGCAGCGGCACCCGACCCTCGCGGTAGAACTCCGACCGGCTCATCTCGGCNCCGCCGAGACGGCCCGACACCTGGATGCGGACGCCCTTGGCGCCGGCGCGCTGNGCGCCCTGNAGNCCCTTGCGCATCGCGCGGCGGAANGCNACGCGGGCGCTGAGCTGCTCGGCGATGCCCTGCGCGACCAGCTGAGCGTCGGCCTCNGGGTTCTTGACCTCGAGGATGTTCAGCTGGATCTGCTTGCCGGTGAGCTTCTCGAGGTCGGCGCGGATGCGCTCGGCCTCGGCGCCGCGGCGGCCGATCACGATGCCCGGGCGGGCGGTGTGGATGTCGACGCGNACGCGGTCACGCGTGCGCTCGATCTCGATGTTGCTCACGCCGGCGCGGTCGAGCTGCGTCTGCAGGAGCTTGCGGATCTTGATGTCCTCGGCGACGTAGTCGGCGTAGCGCTGGCCCGGCTTGGTCGAGTCCGAGAACCACCGCGACACGTGGTCCGTGGTGATGCCGAGGCGGAAGCCGTACGGGTTTACCTTCTGTCCCATTACTTGCTCGCCTTCTTGCTGTTGGAGCCGGCCTCGGCCAGCTCGGGCGTCGCGAGGACCACGGTGATGTGGCTCGTACGCTTCTTGATCTGGAACGCGCGGCCCTGGGCACGGGGCTGGAAACGCTTGAGCGTCGTCCCCTCGTCCACGAAGGCGTTCTTCACGTACAGGTCCTGCTCATCCAGGTACTCGCTGGCCGCATCGGCCTTCACGCGAGCGTTCGCGATCGCGGANGCGACGAGCTTGTAGATCGGCTCGCTGGCGCTCTGCTGCGCGAACTTCAGGATGGCCAGGGCCTCCTGGGCCTGCTTGCCCTTGATGAGGGCGACGACACGACGAGCCTTCTGAGGGGTCACGCGGATGTGTCGCACGCGTGCGATGGACTCCACCATTTCTCTCTCCTCTGCCCCCGCGTCAGCGGCGGCGGCCCTTCTTGTCGTCCTTCTCGTGGCCGCGGAAGGTGCGGGTGGGCGCGAACTCGCCCAGCTTGTGGCCGACCATGGTCTCGGTCACGAACACGGGGATGTGCTTGCGACCGTCGTGCACGGCGATCGTGTGGCCGAGCATGGCCGGCACGATCATCGANCGACGNGACCAGGTCTTGATGACGTTCTTCGTTCCCGCTTCGTTCTGCACGACGACCTTGCGAAGCAGGTGCTCGTCGACGAAGGGGCCCTTCTTGAGACTGCGTGGCATCTTCTGTTCCTACCTACTTGCGCTTCTTGCCGGCGTTGCGACGGCGAACGATGTACTTGTCGCTTTCCTTGTTGGCGTGGCGGGTGCGACCCTCTGCCTGCCCCCACGGCGACACCGGGTGACGACCACCGGAGGTCTTGCCCTCACCACCACCGTGCGGGTGGTCGACCGGGTTCATCGCGACACCGCGGACGGTCGGGCGGATGCCCTTCCAGCGGTTGCGGCCGGCCTTGCCCCAGTTGATGTTCGACTGCTCGGCGTTGCCGACCTCGCCGATCGTGGCGCGGCAGCGCGCGTCGACGTTGCGGATCTCGCCCGAGGGCAGGCGCAGCTGCGCGTAGGGGCCGTCCTTCGCCACCAGGCGGACGGACGCGCCGGCCGACCGGGCCAGCTTCGCGCCGCCGCCGGGGCGGAGCTCGATGGCGTGGATCACGGTACCGGTGGGGATGTTGCGCAGCGGCAGGTTGTTGCCCGGCTTGATGTCGGCGCCCGCACCGGACTCGACGATGTCGCCCTGCGAGAGCTTGTTCGGCGCGAGGATGTAGCGCTTCTCGCCGTCCACGTAGTGCAGGAGCGCGATGCGCGCCGTGCGGTTGGGGTCGTACTCGATGTGCGCGACCTTCGCGTCGATGCCGTCCTTGTCGTTGCGACGGAAGTCGATCACGCGGTACTGGCGCTTGTGGCCGCCACCGATGTGACGGGTCGTGATGCGACCCTGGTTGTTGCGGCCGCCCGTCTTGGAGAGCGGGCGCAGCAGCGACTTCTCCGGCGTCGATCGGGTGATCTCCGCGAAGTCGGACACCGACGAGCCGCGACGACCGGGGGTCGTGGGCTTGTACTTGCGAATTGCCATGGTTCTCTCGTCCCTGTCCCGACCGTCAGCCGACTGCCGTGAAGATGTCGATGGTGCCCGACTTCAGGGTCACGATGGCNCGCTTGGTGTCCTTGCGCTTGCCGATCCCGAAGCGGGTGCGACGGGCCTTGCCGACGCGGTTGATCGTGTTGACCGAGGCGACCTTGACGCCGAAGATCTTCTCGATCGCGAGCTTGATCTCGGTCTTGGTCGCGCGGGGGTCCACGTAGAACGTGTACTTGCCCTCGTCGATCAGGCCGTAGCTCTTCTCGGAGACGACGGGCTTGAGGATGACGTCGCGAGGGTCCTTGTTGACGGCGGTCATGCCGAGACCTCCTGGGTCGAACCGGTCTTGGACGCGACGAACGCGTCGAAGGCGGCCTTGGTGAAGACGATGTCGTCCGAGACGAGCACGTCGTAGGCGTTCAGCTGGTCGAAGGTGAGCACGTGCACGTACGCGAGGTTGCGCACGCTCTTGACGCTCAGCTCGTCGTCGCGCTCGATGACCACGAGGACGTTCTTCGTGGCGGACAGAGCGGCGAGGACGGACGCTGCGGCCTTCGTCGAAGGAGCCCCCTCGATGCCGAACGACTCGACGACGTGCAGACGCTCACCGCGGGCACGGTCGCTGAGCGCGCCGAGGAGCGCGGCCGCGATCATCTTCTTGGGGGTGCGCTGCGCGTAGTCGCGCGGCTTCGGGCCGTGGACGATGCCACCGCCGGTCATGTGCGGTGCGCGGATCGAGCCCTGACGCGCGTTGCCGGTGCCCTTCTGCTTGAAGGGCTTGCGGCCGGCGCCGGACACCTCGCCACGACGCTTGGTCGAGTGCGTGCCCTGGCGAGCCGCCGCGAGCTGCGCGATGACGACCTGGTGGATCAGCGGGATGTTCGTCTTGACGTCGAACAGGCCGGCGGGGAGCTGGACCGAGCCAGCCGCCTTGCCGTCTGCCTTCACGACGTCGAGCGCGAGAGTCGAGTCAGCCATGCTCAGGCACCCTTCACTGCGTTGCGGACGTAGACGATGCGGCCGCGCGCACCGGGGACGGCGCCCTTGACGAGCAGCAGACCCTTCTCGGCGTCGACGGCGTGCACCGTGAGGTTGAGGACGGTCACGCGCTCGCCACCCATACGGCCGGCCATGCGCATGCCCTTGAAGACGCGGCTCGGGGTCGACGATGCGCCGATGGAGCCNGGCTTGCGGTGGTTGCGGTGCGAACCGTGCGAGGCGGAGACGCCCTTGAAGTTGTGGCGCTTCATGACGCCCGCGGTGCCCTTGCCCTTGCTGGTGCCGACGACGTCGACCAGCTGGCCGGCCTCGAAGACGCCGTCCACGGTGAGCTCCTGACCGAGTGAGTAGTCGGAGGCATCCGCCGTGCGGACCTCGGTCACGTGGCGACGCGGCGTCACGCCGGCGGCGTCGAAGTGACCTTCGAGGGGCTTGGTGACCTTGCGCGGGTCGATCTGGCCGGCGGCGATCTGCACGGCGCTGTAGCCGTCCTTCTCGGACGTCCGAACCTGGGTGACCACGTTCGGGGCGACCTCGATGACGGTGACGGGGACGAGCTTGCCCTGCTCGTTCCAGACCTGGGTCATGCCGAGCTTGGTGCCCAGCAGACCCTTCGAAACCTTGTTGTTGATGTCAGCCACGTCGAACCTCAGAGCTTGATCTCGATGTTGACGTCGGCCGGGAGGTCGAGACGCATCAGCGAGTCGACGGCCTTGGGCGTCGGGTCGATGATGTCGATCAGACGCTTGTGGGTGCGCATCTCGAAGTGCTCGCGGCTGTCCTTGTACTTGTGGGGCGACCGGATGACGCACACGACGTTCTTCTCGGTCGGAAGCGGCACGGGGCCGACGACGGTCGCGCCCGCGCGGGTCACGGTGTCGACGATCTTGCGCGCCGACGAATCGAGGCCGGCGTGGTCGTACGACTTCAGGCGAATGCGGATCTTCTGTCCCGCCATTGTCTGCTCACTCTCTTTCCGCGTCATACGCTCTCGCGCATCGGACGCACGGTGGCGCTTCGTTCTCAACGACTCGGCGCCATGGCACTTCCACCGACTCGCGCCGGTGATGCTGCACCACTCTTCTGCTGTCAATCCGGATGCCTCGGCACCCGGAAGCCCCCACCCGCGCGCGAACGCGCCCTCCCGAAAGAGGTGGTGTGTCGGCTGTGGCGTTCTGCTGCCCGCGGCCTAGAACTCTGCGCTCTCGCGCCGTCTATGCACTGCCCTGACAGTGATCCGGATCACATCGCGCCTGCACGGCACGACGACCACCCGGAATGTGGAACCTCAATAGTCTACGTGTCACCCGGGCGTGTCGCAAACTCGGGCGTGTCGCGCTTCCGACGGTGTCGTGGGCATCGTCGGCGGACGACAGGAGGGGCGGACGGGATGATCCCCGCCCGCCCCTCCTGGTGTCGTGGCTACTCCGTGCCGACCGCCTTGTCGATGGTGCCGCGGATGTCGTCCACGGTGCCGTCGAACTGATCCGGTGCGACCTTCTTCGCGAGCTCGGCGGCGCCGTCGAGGACCTTGTCGCTGATGTCCTCGGCCTGCTCCGAGTGGAGCAGCTCGTCGATCTTGTCCTTGTTCTGCTCGAACAGCCCCTTGCCCTGGTTGACGATGTCTTCGATGCCCATGCGGGCCCCCCTCCCTTTCCACGGCCGCGCGGCCGCATCCGATGGCGGGCGCCGCTCGCGCGGCGCCCGCAGGCCTCACCCCTTCGTGGCGCCGGCCAGTAGGCCGCGCACGAAGAATCGCTGCAGCGAGAAGAACACGATCAGCGGCACGATGATCGAGATGAAGGTTCCGGCGGATTGCAGGAACCACTGCGCTCCCCACGATCCCGACAGCGAATTCAGCGTCTGCATCAGTGGCAGCGAGGAATCCGGCGCGAAGATCGTCGCGACGAGCAGGTCGTTCCACACCCAGATGAACTGGAAGATGGCATACGACGCGATCACGGGCATCGCGAGCGGCAGGATGATCCGGAAGAAGATCTGCCCGTGACCCGCACCATCGACGCGCGCAGCCTCGATGAGCTCGCCCGGCAGTTCGGCGATGAAGTTGTGCAGCAGGAAGATCGCCAGCGGCATGGCGAAGATCGCGTGCGCGATCCACACGGTCGCGAAGCTGTGATCGACGTCGCGCAGCTCGAAGCCCGGGAACACCTGGACGCCGTTGATCGTGAGGCCGCGCGAGAACAGCGTCAGCAGCGGCACGAGTGCCATCTGGATCGGCACGATCTGCATCGCGAACACCGACACGAACAGGATGCCGCGCCCCTTGAAGGGGATCCATGCGAACGCGTAGGCCGCGAGCGAGGCCACCGCGATCGGGATCAGCGTCGCCGGGATGGTGATCGCGAGCGAGTTGATGAACGACTCGCCCAGCGTCAGCGC
>JGI26531J51214_10003210_pt1 | contig 10514 bp, 11 predicted proteins | sample ThiBiot_500_biof_2_FD_51214 | JGI IMG/M metagenome (IMG submission 51214)
CGATCTTGGTGATGTAAGGCACCAGCGTTTCGGCGAGCGTCCCCTTCTTGGGGTCGATGGGGAGGATTTCGATCAGCGGGACTATTCCATCCCACTGGGCGCCCGTGAGCTTGCTCAAGGCGATTCGTTCCCCCTGCTTCCATTTCAGGATGGGCAGGTATTTCCATATCGCAGGCATTGGTCCCTCCAGACTCGTTGTGTCTAGAGGGTACGTCACGATTACTTACACTGGATTACGGGATTTCCCAGGCCGCACCATGCTGCGGTTTCAGTGCGCGGGCGTGTGCCGCATATTGCCGGGCACGCCGCCACGGCTTATGCCAAGCAGTTCAGCGCGAAGGCAACGGCATCCGAGGCGCCATCTGACGCGAGCGAAGTCGACGGCAAGAAGCCCAACTGTCGTTTGCGGAGCAAACTGGTGACGGCTTCGCGCAGCGTGCGCATGCTCAGTTCCCGCGCGAGCATTTCTTGCAATTCGAACTTCGTGGCCCGCTTGGGAGGCAGCTCGCCCCTGTGCGACGCCAGCGTTTCGATGCATTCGGCGCGCCACAACAGCATGGCCAGACTCAGGCGGTCTTGCACCGGATTGGCCTTCGGCTTGCGCAGCACGCGCAGCGCGAGCGTGCCATCCGTACGGCGCACGGCTGACCAGACTCCCCACCACGCGGGCATCAAGGCCAGACTGGCCTCGGAATAGACCGGCCCCGTGACCAGCGTCACCCGGTCGAAGACGCGGTTGTAGGCATGAATCTGGTTGTGCAGACGCGAGAACGAGTCGAGGTCGCTCTTCAGCTCGAAAGCGCTGAGCTGTGTGTCCACCAACGCCAGGTCCACTCGTGCCTCCCCACCTTCGATGCCGAGCTCTTCGAAGAGCCTTCCACCCGACTTGGCGGCGTCTGCGAGCAGTCGCGAACGCACTGCTTGGCGCAACTCGCGTTCGGTGATGGAGGGGGTGCTCATTTTATGCATTATATAATGCAGTTATGCCAAGAACAGCAAAGCCCACCACCTTGGAAGCTGTCCGGGCCCGAGAAGCGCTCCGGCTGTACCTGAAGCGGCAGAGTATCTCTGTGAATGCGCTTGCTCAAGCTGTAGGTGTAGGCCAGCCCACAGTGAGCCGTTTTTTGAGTGGGCGGACGAAGTCCGTGACGGCAGCCATTCGGCCGCTGTTGGATTATGCAAATATTGATTTCGAAAATGGCATAACCGAGATAGGCGGCGTGCTCGATAATCCCCGTGTGCGAGGGGCGCTCGAGCGCGTCTGGGACGGGCGGCCGGAGACGGCCGACTTGCTCGCCCGATTGATCGAGGCGTTAGGACCCGTCCTGAAAAGTGCACCATTGACGGCAACCAGGAACATGCAGTGACCCATCCGGATGCCAAGACCATCTACCAAGCCGTGTCGGCGATCGGGCTGACGCGCGCACAAGTGCGTCGGCTCCTGCCTGACTGGTGGGATCCCGCACTGGAGAAGGAACGCGGTGGCGCGGCGGAACTGGCAATGCACGTCAGCAGGCGGCTGAGCGTCGAGCTTCAGCCGCTGCTGAAGGGGCAGATCGTTCCCAAGGGTGCCATGGCCAGCGTTGCCTACAAGCACTCGGTCAACATCGAGGCGTCATCACTCTCGGCCGCAAGCTTCATTGCGTCATCTCTTGCGCAGGCGGTGCTGGCCGCCTTGCCGATCCCATACGTTCCGCTGCCTCAAGATCCCGGCGAGTTGCGCGCGCTGGCAATGCGTGATCGCGCTGGCCAGTTCGGCTTCAGTGCCCTTCTGGACCTTTGCTGGGCCCACGGAATCCCGGTCATTCCCTTGCCACACCTGCCTGTGGGCGTGCGCAAGATGGATGGGGCCGCGCTGCAGTTGGGCGGACGTCCGGCCATCGTGATCGCGAAGAAGAAGTCGTCACGGGCTTGGCTGAGTTTCATCCTGGCGCATGAAATCGGACACATCGCACTGGGGCATCTGCGCCCCGGATCCTCCATCATCGATGTATCGCTTCAGGAGACGAGCACGTATGCAACCGAGTTGTCGACAGACGGCCAGGAAGCGGAGGCGGACAGCTTCGCGCTCCAGACGCTGGGAGGCGACGAGGTCACGGCGCGAGTGAGCAAATGGCCGGTTCTGGCTGCGCCTGTGGATATTGCGGTACTGGCCCGCGGCGCTGCCGGCGCTGTGGGTATCGAGGCTGGACACTTCGTTCTGAGATATGCCTTTCTTACGAAGCGTTGGCCCACGGCGCTGACAGCGCTGAACTTCCTCAGCGAAGACCTGGATCCAGAGGGGGCGCTGCTGCAGAAGTTGCGCTCGCACCTGGATCTCAGCCGCGTCGCCGACGACCTGCAAGACCTCGTGTCGCAGATCACCGGCTGGGATGGAGCGAACTGAGGCGTGCGTCTGCTGATCGACGTCGACGCGCTTTGCAAGCTGGCGCATTGGGGGCTTCTCGAGGAGATCCCATCGTTGATGGGTATCCCGCTGCAAGAGTGCACCACGCTCGCCTCGTCGAAATACCGGGCCATCAAGGCAAAGAGCAAGCTCGACGGGCGGGTGTTTCACGCAGTCGAAGCGGCCGACCGTGTGCTCGAAGCTATCGCCTTGATGCAGGCGCCGATGGAGCCCGCGAGCCAAAGCCTTGGGGATTTCGAAAACGTGTTGGGCATCGACGCTGGCGAGGCGGTGCTGCTCGCATCGCTCGTGGCAGCGCCGGATACACGGCTGCTGACGGGAGACAAGCGGGCGCTGCGCGCGCTCGCAGCGCTACCGCCTGAAGCACGTGAACCGTTTCTTGGCCGAGTAATCTGCGTGGAACGAATCATTGAGGCAGGGCTGAACCAGTGGGGGTTGGACGTGCTTCGATCCAAGGTGTGTCCTTGGAAGAAGATCGACGTTGCCGTGAACATCATCATGGGGAGTCGTTGCGACGCAGGAGAGGCCTCGGTCCGGGAGGCGCTCGCCTCTTACATCGGCGAGCTGACGTCGCTGTGCGATCCCTCGCTCATCTGCGAGAAGCTCTGACTATCGCGTGGTCAGGCGCTCCGCAATTTCGCGCGCGCCGAGATCTCGCACCGACGCAAGATTTTCGAGCTGTGCCGCCCGCGGGCGTGCCTTGCCTTGTTCCCAGTGGTAGATCGTTTGCCCGGAAACGCCGATCAGTTGCCCATAGCTCGCCGCGGAGAGCCCGAGCTTTGCGCGGTGTGCCGCCAACCTGGTTGCGCTGAATCGGCGCTTCGTGGCTGCTGCCGCCTCATTGTCCGAATCAACTGCTGTGGTGGGGCGCTTCGAACCCTTAGCAACACGACGCAGCTCCTTCTCGAGTGAATTCACTTGGCGACGTAGCTCGGCAATCGATGAGCGATGGGCGACGGATGCCTTCTTGAGTGTTTCTATCTCAGCGCGAACTTCTTTGCGAGCAACGCGGGAAATTTCGGCTTTGAGGATCGAGGCGATGTTTGGCATGGAAGCATTGTGCCGCGCAGAACAAAGCGGTCATCCACGTCGATGCGTTGGCCGGACATTTCAAAGGATCTGCGGCGTTCGGTCAAAGCGTGTGAGGAGTTCCATGAGCTGCTTAAGTGGCGGAAGGGTTCACGTCGATGACCAGCCCAGGATCGAACGCCTTGTTCTCGATCCTTCCGCTCCAGTTCACATAGCCGCGCGGATTGCATACGACCCGGCAAGAACGGACTCGATAGTCGGACTGCTGATGCGTGTGGCCATGCAGCCAGAGCACGGGCACATCAAAGAAAGTCTCCGGAAGCTCGGTGACGAAGGCGCCTGAGGCCCAGTCGTCGGCGTAGCGCTGCGCCAGCGAACCTCGATGAGGCGCGTGGTGCGTTACGACCACTGTCGGTCCGGCGAACGGTTCCGCAAGCCTATCGCGCAGCCAGGCGCGCTGCACCTGATGAACCCGAAGCGTGTCGGTCGCTTGAAGCTTTCGTCCCTGCTTGTCGCGCCATGTATCGGGTTCCGCCGACTCGTCGACAGTGCGGATCAGCGCATAGTCGTTCAGCAGGTTGGTCGCCATTTTCATGGCACGCCCGACATCGCTGATCGGTCCTTCCGGTGTCTCGATGGCGAGCGCGAAGTCGGTCCACAGCGTCGCGCCGAGGAACCGCACGCCGTCGAGCACCAGCTCGTCACCGTCGAGCAGATGAACATTGGGCGTATTCAACCGGTCGTCGCAACACCGGGTTGTCGAACGGATTTTAGGTACTGGTTCAAAGTCTCGGCCGGTGTCTTCCAGCCCAGCGTTTTACGCGGCCTGTTGTTCAAGGTCCGAGCCACGGCTTGAATCTCCTGCTCGCTCCAGCGAGACAGATCTGTTCCTTTTGGGAAGTACTGGCGCAGCAGACCGTTCGTGTTCTCGTTCGTGCCGCGCTGCCATGGGCTGCGAGGATCGGCGAAGAAGACACGCACTCCGGACTCGATACTGAACCGCGCATGGTCGGAGAGTTCCTTGCCACGATCCCATGTCAATGATTGCCATAGCTCGGCGGGCAGCGTGGCCACGGTTCTTTTGAGTGCATTGGCCATCGTGACGGCTCCGTAGCCCGAGAGTGCAGGACCGTTCTTCGTCCGGGGCGTCAGTCGATAGCCTGCTTCGCGAGGCAAGTGCACGAGCATAGTGAAGCGGCTTGATCGCTCCACCAGCGTCCCGATGGCGGACCTGTCCAGGCCGATGATCAAGTCTCCCTCCCAGTGACCCGGCACGGCACGATCTTCTGCCTCTGCAGGTCGGCTGGAGATCATCACCTCCTCGCTGACATGAGCCCACGCTGTAGCCTGAGCCCTGGCCCGTGGCACGCGCAACGCACGCCCCATACGCAGATAGCTCACCAGCTCGCGCTTGAGAGCACCTCGCCCCTGAATGTAGAGGGCTTGGTAGATGGCTTCGTGGGAAATGCGCATGGACTGATCATCCGGGAAGTCGACCTGCAGCCGGTTGGCAATCTGCTCGGGCGACCAGCCATTGACCCACTTGCGATCACCACGATGAGGCTTGTTGCGGCCGATGAACGNCGCTTGCCGAGGCCCGGTGACCTCGCGTCCTTGAGCATCGTGGATCTTGCCCTCCAGGCGGTCTTGAACATATTGACGCAGACGGGGGTTCATCAACAGTTTGGCGGGCTTGGGCCTTCTGGCCACCAGCTCGGACTTCCACTGCGCAACCGACGCTCGATACTCGAGCTTGCCCCTGCGAGTCGCAGCATTGCGGGTCAGCTCCCGTGAGACCGTCGAGGGACTTCGCCCGATACGGCGAGCGATCTCCCTCACCCCAACCTCTTGGGCCCGCAGAAGAGCAATCTCTTCTCGCTCGGAGAATGACAGATACCTTCCCGATGTGGGATGCGACATGAACAGTGGCATACCGCCACGATGACGGAACCAACGCGTGCCCACCGGCGTTGACACGCCAACGGCTTCGGCAGCCTTCTCACTCGTGATTCCGGTGGCAATCTGTTCCCAGAATTGCCGCTCCACCTCTCGCCGAAGCGAAGGAGCACCGGGTGAGCGCATTGCGCCTCGCCCCGTTAACTTCTGCATCCACCCCGCGGGTCGTCCCATAAACACCTCCATGAATGAAGTGTTGCGACGACCGGTTGAATACGCCTTGGTTCCTTCGGCTTCGCGGCGCGCTTCTGCCAGTGTTGTATCCAGCCGTCCATCGTAGTACTCGTGGTTGCCAAGCAGGTAGACCACGGGCTTGCCGCGAAAGCGATCCGCCGCCCACTGGACGGCGCGCTTAGCCGGCGAATGAATGTCGCCGGCGAGGATGACGACATCGAATTCAAGATCGGGCACCGGCTCGAACGGAGCGAACTCGAGGTGGAGGTCGGAAAGAATCAGCACTTTCATCGGGACACCCCTTCAAAGCGGGTGCGAAGCTCGGCACTGGCCTTGTCGTCGAAGCCGGTGAACGAGCCGCACACCACCAGATGGTCCTTGAAGTGGTCGAACTGCCAGTAGGCGTCATCGAGCGCAACCCAGGGCTCGTCGACCGCATCGTGAAGCTGGAGCCAATCGAGGATTTCTTTTTCACGATTCCTGTACGGCGGCTGAAGGCCAAAGCCCGAAGGAGGGATGGCTCCAACGATGCAGGTCCGGATGTCGCTGGAGAACGGCTTCAGCAGCGTCTTGTTGAGCAGGTGCTCACGCCAGGATGAACTGATCACGATCTTCACGAGCGGGAACTCGCGCAGCAACGCCTCCAGGCGCGGCAGGAAGCAGAACTTGGCACCACCGTTGAGGATGTAGTCTTCCCCCTCCGGATGCAGCACGCCGTCGAAGTCGATGAACAGGATCACTCCGGGCCTCCGAATCCATTCCCATCCAGCGGCCGCGCCAGGTGCGAGCCCATGCCAACGCCGAATGCGCGGAACGGCGCCGCCGCGGTCCTCATACGACACCGCCGTGTTGAATCGCGTTGAGCATCGATCGCACCTTTTCTGAGCCGCCCCCGGCGGCGAACGCTGCTGGCGTTCGGCCATCAAGCAATTCATGTGGTTTGTTCAGCCAGGCCTGGGCTGCTGAGCCGAACACCTGGGCAGCAAGAGCCTGCAATTCTTGTGAAAGGCGGGCCGTCTCCGGCCGCACCAAGGTCATGATCTCGATAACCAATCCAGGGTCGAAGCTCTTGTTCTCGAATTCCCTCCGCCGGTTCAAGTGGTAGCCGCGCGGATTGCAGACCACGCGGCACTTACCAACTTGATAGTCGAAGCTCTCGTGGATATGGCCATGCACCCAGAGCGTGGGCACATCGAAGAATGAGGATGGCAGTTCGCTCACAAAAGCACCGGACAACCAGTTGGCCTGGTAGTGCGGCGCGAGCGACCCTCGGTGTGGTGCGTGATGGGTCACCACCACCGTCGGTCCACCGAAGGGCTCAGCCAGCCTGTCCGCTAGCCAAGCGCGGTCGCGTTGGTGTAGCGCTAACGTGTCTTTGGGCGTTAGCCGGCGCTTACTCGGCTTGACGTGCTGCGTGGTCTGATTGTCCGCCTCTGGTGTCTCAGCCCACCGGATCGATGAGTAGTCGTTGAGTTGGAGCTTGGCCACCTTCATGGCGCGCTCGATGTCAACGACGGGGCCGGGCTTGGCCTGGATGGGCAGTTCAAAATCGGTCCACAACGTGCACCCCAGAAACCGGACGCCGTCGATCGCGGTTTCGCCGGGAGCCAGAAGGTGAATGTTGCACGCGTTCGCGGTTAGCGCCATTTCCTTCTGCGTGGTTTGAAGCACTCCCCCGAAAAATTCGTGATTTCCCGGCACGAAGACGATCGGAACAGTCTCCCCGAAGTTGTCTGGTCGTCGAGCCCAACGCATGGCCTTGGAAGCAGGCACGGAGATGTCGCCGGCAAGGATGACGACGTCATAGTCGACCTTCGGAACGTTGAAAGTGCCGAACTCGATGTGCAGATCGGAATAGACAAGCAGCTTCATGATGGATCCCTGACAAGAACAAAGGCGAAGGAGTCGCCCGGGTCGTCATTTCGTGGCGGAGACTTCCCTGCGGACGGCATGACCGTCGGCAAGGCTTCGTCCAGATCGGCGTCCTCGATGTGCCAGCGTCCGGCCAGGGCGGCGGCGCCGAGGACGCGTTCAGCCGTCATGCGGATCTGGCGCGGCGTGAGCCAGGCCAGCCGACAGACCTGCAGGTTCGTCAGCGGCCGGAAGCGTGATCGGATGCCTTTGGCGGGAACCATGCGCTTCAACGTCGCTGCGTAGATACTTTGGGCCAGAACCAAACGGCCGTCGATGTCTGGTGGCACGATGGTGAATTCGACAAAACGCGAACGAACCGGCGCGGGAATGCGTCGTGGGTCGTTCGCCGTGGCGATGTACCAGACATAGGAGGCATCGAACTCGAACTGGACGCTCAGATCCTTGATCCGTGATGCAGTGACGGGCTCGAGCAACGTGAGCAACGAATCGATTGGCTGGTAACCGCTCCCGCCCCTCTTTCCCTTGTCGAGTTCGTCAAGCAGGATGATCGGATTGGCGTGTTCACCCAGGACGATCAGTTCGAACAGGGCGCCGACGGACGTGTTGGCCCAGTGCCGGTCAGAGCCACGCAGGCCCGAGCTCGTCTCGGCGTTGTCAAAGGCCTCGCGTTGGACCACCGTGCCAAGGCTTTCGGACAGGCGCAGGGCAAAGTGCGACTTCCCGACACCAGGGTCACCGAGCAGCAGGATGGGTGGAGGATGCAACGGTGCACCGGCGAGTTCGGCCAGTGCCAGGCGTTGGGCGATGAACTGGGCCACAGGCGCAAAGTTGGGCATCTCCTGAATGAGTGCAGTCAGTTCGTCGCGCCAGCCGTGAGGTGATTTGATGCGGCGCCAGGAACCTCTTTCCATCGCTTTAGCCAGGAGCGCCCGATCGCGCTTGACGAGCTGTCTGTCGGGCGAACTCGGCGTGGACTCCAGGTTCCTGAAATGCGCAAGTGCAGCCTTCCAGTCGAAGACGGGAACGGTGTGCTTGCGTTTCGGCGGCTGTTTGGTCGGCACCGAGGCGTCGAGTTCGGCGGACTTGCTTACATGCCGGACGATAGGCGGCGGAGTGGGTGCCTTGGCGCTGGCTGTCATGGACTCGAGAGCGCGCTGAGCCTGGAGATCGCGGATACGTTGCTCCCGCTCTTGCCCCTCCCGGATTCGGCGCTCCAATTCCTCCCGCTCGATGGCGTGCAGGACGGCTTCTGGCACCGCCAGTTTGAAGTTGCGCGGATCGGCAGCGGACTGATGATGCTGCCGGGTATAGAAACGATAACCGGCAGGCAGAGAGGTCGGCGGCGGATTAGCGGGATGCTCTTCGTGGGGCGTTGCACTGGACATGATGGGCTCCAAACTGGTGGTGGAGCCTGCGGCGTTGCGCCGCGATTCAATGCAGGCGCTTCAGAGGCCGAGAGGCTCTAGGATCACGACGTTTGTCGGGGTGAGCGAACGCGAGTGGCGAGCTATTCGCGTGGTGCGATCGGCCGCCGATATGCATACGGCTATCCCACCGCGCGACGAGGAGGCGCGGCAAATCGCAAGGCGATTTCGGGTGGGGTTGCGATGGCCAAACATGATGGAGTTCTGAAAGATGCCATCACAGTACTTATCGAATGCATCTAAGTCAACCGATGTTGACGCGATTAGATGCCAACGGTCGTTGTAGCACTGCAAAACGCGCTATTTCGTTTATGCCAACTTATGGTGACGATTTTGGTGATCGTGCCAACTTATGAGTTGCGAACGTCTTGGCAGCCTCGGAAGGGATGTGAAAACCCTGTTCGGAGCCGCGTTTGGACGATCAAATTACGCCAACTTATGCCGACGCAGCGAGCATATTTATGGGTTAGACGGCAACGCGGCACCGGCCGCCCATGCCAATTGCACGCTGCCCCATAGCCAAAGTGCATGCCCCGGAGGACGGTGCGCCAGCCCATAACCTTTGGGCATGGCCCGGGTTCCAATTGGAATTATTCCGCGTGGCCAGTCCTTCCTACACTGACCTTCTGTTCAATCCAACCGAACGAAGGCTCGAATGAAATCCTCTGTACTGATGGCTTCCATGGCTGCTGCGGTGCTGCTCGCCGCCACCGGCGCGCAAGCGGCCGACACGCTCGCCAAGATCGCCGAGTCCGGCAAGATCACGCTCGCCTACCGCGAGTCGTCGGTGCCTTTCAGCTACCTCGAGGGCCCCGGCAAGCCGATCGGTTTTTCGGTGGAGCTTTCGAATGCTGTCGTCGAGGCGGTGAAGAAGAAACTGAACAAGCCCAACCTGCAGGTCGCGCTGATGCCCGTCACCTCGCAGAACCGAATTCCGCTGATCACCAACGGCACCATCGACCTGGAGTGCGGCTCCACCACCAACAACACCGCGCGCGGCAAGGACGTGGCGTTTGCCATCAACCACTTCTACACAGGCACGCGCCTGCTGGTGAAGAAGTCCTCGAAGATCAAGGACTACGCCGACCTTGCAAAGAAGACCGTGGCCAGCACCACCGGCACCACCAACGTGCTGGTCATGCGCAAGTACAACATCGAGAAGAACCTCGGCATGAACATCGTGCTGGGCAAGGACCACGCCGATTCGTTCCTGCTGCTGGAGAGCGATCGCGCCGCGGCCTTCGCGATGGACGACATCCTGCTGTTCGGCCTGATCGCCAATGCAAAGACGCCTTCCGACTTCGAGGTTGTCGGCGAGTCGCTGCAGGTCGAGCCCTATGCCTGCATGCTGCCCAAGGACGACCCGGCCTTCAAGAAAGTGGTCGACGACACCTTCGCCGCCATGATGAAGAGCGGCGAGTTCGAGAAGCTCTACGACAAGTGGTTCATGCAGCCGATTCCGCCGCGGGGCGTGCCGCTGAACCTGCCGATGAGCCCGCAATTGAAAGAAAACCTCAAGGTCTTGAGCGACAAGCCCGCGACCTGATTGATGAAAAGGATATGGCAGTGACGCAGGTGGTCGGGATTCTTGGGGGCATGGGCCCCGCGGCGGGCGCCGATTTCGTCCGGCTCTTCGTGCAGGCCTGCGC
>JGI26531J51214_10003300_pt1 | contig 10332 bp, 7 predicted proteins | sample ThiBiot_500_biof_2_FD_51214 | JGI IMG/M metagenome (IMG submission 51214)
GATTGGTGATGTACCTAATTTCATATCTGGTTTTGGTCTTACAGTATGTTCTTTTCAACAATTAAATACTCGACTTTATGAAGTTATTGTTTCATCAAATGAAGTACGTGGTAATCAAACAATTTCCATACTTCTTCCCGAAGATTATTCGACGAGTAGACCGCAACGTCATTATCCTGTTCTTTATCTTCTACATGGTGCACATCAAAATGCTACAAGTTGGATAACTGATGGTCAAGTTCAAAATACGACTGGCAATGTATCATTAATAACTGTGATGCCAAATGGAGATCCAGTTGGATTCTATACAAATTGGGTTTTTCCTGAAGATTTCGCTCCTCAAAATTGGCAAATCTTTCATATGGAACAACTTGTACCTTGGATTGATTTAAACTTACGAACCATATCGAAAAAACATGGTCGTGCAATAGCTGGCCTTTCCATGGGTGGATATGGTGCAATTCATTATGCTGAATTATATTCGAATTATTTTATTTATGCAGCAAGTTTTTCTGGTCCACTCGATTTACTCGATACAAATGTTCAATATAAAATTCTTAATTTAACAAGTATTGATGGTAAACCAATATCAGCTGCATTCGGCGATCCACAAGCACCTTTAAGTTCCAACAGTTGGTTTACTCAAAGTACGATCACTCGAGTAGCAGAATTACATGACATATCTATTGCACTCTACAATGGTAATAAAGGTTATCCTGAGTCGATCTATCGTAATGGTTTCTATCAATTACGAGATCTATTAATTCTATTTCAAATACCTGTCTATTTTGATGATTACGGAGATGGACAATCGATTGGTCATGGATGTGATGGAGCACATGATTGGTTTTGTTTTCGAGCCTCATTTATTGACGTCTTACCTCGTATAATGATTGTTCTAGAACAACAAAGTTTCTAAAGTCAAATAAAATCTGTCATGTCAACATATGATCTTTATTTATAAAGATTAATTGACATTAATGTAAATATAAGAACGAACAGTTAAATAACGACCTCGTTCTGACAAAACACTGATCAATGAAATAAGTTCAGAATTGTAAACAGGAATGTATTCCATCTTTTCTATGCTTTGATGATATGTGAAACGAATGGATTTATATTTTTTATTGAGTTGTTCTACTGCAGCTTGACCAGCTTCTGCCTTTTCTTTTTCACGAGCGTATGTTTCTTTTGTCCATAAACGAGTTCCCATCTCTAATTGTGTACGCATTGCACAATTGTTAATAGAATTAATTGCTGATTTGTATTCGTCCACAGTCATTTTACCTTGTAACCAACTAGCTTCAAGAAGTGAATTAGGATTGAAATAACCAGAAGCGCCTGACAGTCGAATGATACCTCCATTCAATAATTCAGCCATCGGTAGACCATTTATAAATGCAGCTATTTCATTTTCAATTGTTATTCTGGTTGGTTTACCGGAAGTTCCTGCTCCCATTTTATGTTTAACTTATGTGAAATAAACATATTTTCATCAGTTTTCTTTTCTATCTGTCCTGAAATACTATCGACAAATTTTATTTCCACTTTTTATTCAAAAGACAGAACAGAACAGAACAGAACAGAAAAGAAATTTTATCTTTGTCAAACAATTAGTATAATCAACAAATGACGTTATATTTACTTGTAAGAAAAACGGCACATATATGCTTGAGAAAGCTTTAAAATCAAATATGAGAACGAAGAAAAGAGCGCAAAAAGACATGACAGGTGTGAAAATAGTTTAATTTTTTCTTATAAAAACTCACATGGTTTTATTATTAAATCGAGTAAAAAAGAATTTCATTCGTTTACTGCTTGCAGTTCTACTTTGGATTCTATTTGCTTACAATTATTTAATAAACTATCGTTACACATGGTATTATCGATACAATAGAAATGAAAAAGATTTACATATTGAAATGAATCGACAATTTCAATCGGCACAAAACTATTGGAATCAATTGTTACGAAAAGAAAAATTCAAGTTAAATTCTTATAATTTCAGTTCAGATATTTGTACGATTCTTATAACGTCACCTCGATATGAACATCCAACATTGCATTACACACTTTCTTCACTTGTTTCATCAATGACATATGAAGATAAAATTTCAACGAAAATTTTCATCTATAATACAGCTAAACCGTCGTCTCTTCATAAACATGCTGAACAATTATCTCAAGTCGAAATTCCATTTCTTGAAGTTATTCATTTGCCTTCAATTGATGTCGAAATTGTTCAACAAAAAACTCAGTCAGATCAATGGGCTTTCAGAGAAACAATCGATTATCTAAGTGCATTATCATTTTGTGAGAAACAAAAGCCGAATAATATACTCATTCTCGAAGATGATCTTCTATTTACAAAGAATTTTTTCTCCAAATTACGAACAATTATTTCGAATAATCAACATTCTCGTTGTAGTTTAATTAAATTGTTTAAAACAGATTATTGGGATGGATGGGAACGTAAACATGCGCCATATTTAATTCTTCTATCGTTATCAATTTCATTATTAATTAATTTTCTATTTATTTTACTTGATGAGAAATTTTCCTTACGATCAATTCGTTTGTATACNAAATCTTTATTTTCAATNGTGATTTNCTTTAGTTTTACTCTTCTATGGTTTGTATTCATTTTAATTCTCATCTTATCAGTGAATCGTCAAAATTTTCAATTTCTTTTTGGTATTCAACACGGACTACATATTATGAAATCATCGACAGCTGGCACACTTGCACAAGTGTATTCATCGAATGTCGTCCAATCATTGCAAAGCTTTATCTTAGAACAAGTTCATTCCAATAAATCTGTACCAATTGACATTTTATTGAATGATTTTTTTGAAAAACATCAATCAACCTATTTGCAATGTCATGCCATACCTGATCTAGTTAATCATATTGGTGTTTATTCATCAAACAAAAATAAAAATCAAGGCAATTTTCTATCGATGAAACAAAGTGGAACGTTTGAATATGATCAAGCAGCATTTCCTATTGTGTCATCTTAGTTTAATTTAGTTCTATGTTAAAATCGATTTGAAACTGTTTTTGTTTTTCTGTTTTATTGTTCATTGATTAAATTATAGAAAGCCGCAATATTGTTGACCACAGAAGAAATATTTACTGTGTAAAACCAGAGGATGTATCAAAAATTTTATTATTATATTTGTTTGTAAANGTCACTAGATATTTGACAAATATTTTTACAAAAAAAAACCAAAGTCATTCATTCATTTAGTATGCAAGTATGGTGACATCATGGTTAGTTATATTGAGTATTTTTCAGTTCACATATCATCAATTTCAAGAAATATCCTATAACAAACCGAAACTTCCTTCATGTGCACAATGGGACATTAGTGGGATTATATTTGCTAATGAAAGCATAGTTGGAGAAGATCCACTCGATATTTTCATTGATAGAAACAATACTATCTATGTCGTTGATGAATTCAATGATGAAGTTCATATATGGATTGAAAATTTTACGGATCCAATGACAATTTTTCTACCTGATCAATTTGCTCCTTGGGGTGTGTTCGTCACAACTAATGGAGATATGTACATCGGCAGTGAAACGACTGGTGAAGTAGTAAGATGGAATTTACAAAATGAACCCGAAGGAACTGTCGTTATGAATGCAACCGATGCTTGTGCTGGCCTATTCGTTGATCGATTGAATCATCTTTACTGCTCATTAGCTGATGAACATCAAGTTGTAAAACAACCATTAGATCTCAGTTCGACAGTTTTGATCACNGTTGCAGGCAACGGTACAAAAGGTCGTTCACCAAATATGCTNGATAGTCCACGTGGAATATTTGTTACCAATGATTTAGTCTTATACGTTGCAGATTGTTGGAATCATCGAATTCAAATGTTTCAATTCAACGAACAAAATGCTACGACAATAACGGAAAATATTATTCTATCAAGTATTAAACTTACCTATCCAACAGCTGTATTTTTCGATGCTGATGATTATCTTTTCATTGTCGATAATGGTAATCATCGAATAATTGGTTCTCGATCGAATGGTTTCTATTGTCTTGTTGGATGTTCGAATGCTGCTGGTTCAGCATTGACTCAATTAGATTATCCATATGGAGCCNCATTTGATATCTATGGAAATATCTTTGTTGCCGATCAAGGTAATCATCGAATTCAAAAATTTATGTTAATTACAAATACATCGAAAGACTCATCAATCATCGAAACAATTCATTTGTCAGCATTGACCTTATCGAGTCGAAAATCTATCGACTATTTCTATGAAACAATTCAAATCAATGTCAGAGAAAATGGTTGTTATAAAGTTATTATTAATAGTACAAAGAAAATCAATTATGATGTCTATGAGAATTATTTGAAGCCAATCATTCCAATGAATAATCATCGAGAAGAATTTCAAATTGAAATATCGATGTCAATCAAAAATAGATATATTTTAATTGCAGCTGCTGACGAACTCGTGAATTTCTCCGTCATTGTTACAGGTCCGCAGCAGGTCAATTTTCAGAATATTAGTAAGTTTATTTTCGAATTTCGAANATAGTGCATATAGAGAATTTCTTTCNTTTCGATTCGAATAGATCTATCATTTGCATTCAAAGAAATCTATCAATCTGAATTAACTATTGACAATTCTATTTACACTCGAACTGGTTGTCAATTAGTCAATTATTACTATCAAGCTATTGAAATTCATGTTTCACAAACCGGTTATTATCTCATAATAAGTAATAGTTCAATCGATACGTANGGTTCAATTTATGAGAATAAATTCAATATATTCAATTCAGAAGAGAATCTTATCTTAGAAGATGATAATAGCGGTTCGTTGAATCAATTTAAAATTTTAATCTATCTTCAAATAAACATAAATTATACACTTATTGTAACAACATCAAATGGAAATAGTACAGGAAGTTTTTCTATACTTGTCTACGGAGTACATGATGTTACATTAAAACGAATTGAACATATGGAATCTATAACTCACACGACATATTCATCGATATTAAACGAACAAAGTTTAAAATATGCACGTGAACAATGTAAATCATCGAGATATTATTATGAAGCAATTGCTATAAGTGTTTCCATATCAGGTTCATACATATTTTCAAGTAATAGTTCAATGGATACAATTGGTTTTATCTATGAAAATTATTTCGATCCATATTATCCCGATAGAAATCATCTCTTTCGAAATGATCAAGGTTGTGTTAATAATCAATTCAAACTTGTTTATAATCTTAATTCGAACAAAACATACATTCTCGTTGTAACAACAACAGATCCTGATACTATCGGTAGCTTTCGTATATTTGCATTTGGTCGTGATCACGTCAAATTTCGACCAACTGATAATCTATCAATCTATTCATCGGTATTCACAAAAGATACGCAAAAATATTCTCGAATTTGTGATCGAACAACGTATCATTATGAAACAATTGAAATCAATGTACCAATCAATGGTGTCTATCGATTTGATAGTAATAATACAAATATTCTCTATGGTTATCTGTATGAATATTCATTCGATCCATGGAATCCCGAACGAAATCTTCTCGTACAAAGTAATTCAAGTTGTGGTCGATATCATTTTCAATTTCTTAGTCAATTACGTCAAGATCGAATCTATATACTTGTGATAACAACATTTGAATCTAATATTCGAGGATCATTTTCTGTATTTATCTATGGACCAACACGTGTTAATCTCAGTCGTATTCTAATCNAGCATGATGAATGTGTAGTTGGCGATCGATGNAATTCNTATATACGAGGTATTGGTCTTACGCTCGATGATCTTCTACGTAATGAAATTGAACGAAATCAAACAATAAGAAATCANTCAATTTTAATTCGAATGAGTATTACATTAATTATGATTATGTTTATTGCTGGTTTAATCAATAGTATACTTTCATTTTTAACATTTCGAAATGATAAATTACGAAAAGTTGGCTGTGGAATTTATCTTCTATCATCATCGGTAACATCTCTACTGACGATATCGATGTTAACAATTAAATTTTGGTTTGTTATTTTAACACTTATGAACGAAATTGTTAATGTTAATCTTCTTCGATATGGTTGTATTTGTATTGAATCATTTCTTAAAATATTTGTCTATTTCGATGCTTGGTTAAATGCTTGTGTTGCTGTTGAACGTGCTGTCAATGTTTCCAAAGAGATTCAATTCAATCGACGACAAAGTAAACGTATTGCTCGTTGGATCGTTTGTCTTTTGCCATTGTTTATTATGTTAACTATTCTTCATGAACCTTTACATCGTGATCTATTAACATATACGACAGATAAATATACATTGATGAATGAAACATTATTCGATTCGAATCAAACAAATATCTACGAAAGTCAAGATCATTATTTATGTGTAACAAATTATTCTCATTCGATGCAAATCTATAATACGGNAATACTATTTTTTCATTTGACGGGACCGTTTTTAGCTAATCTTTGTTCGGCTTTGTATATTATTTTTGGTACGACACAACGTCGATCAACATTTCGATCGAATGATAGTTATCGAAAGGATCTTTTCAAACAATTCAATCGACATAAACAACTTGTTATAAGTCCAATTATTTTACTTATATTATCTTTACCTCGATTGATCATTTCATTGGCATCAGGTTGTGTCGATGTATCGAACAATCCTTGGCTGTATCTGTGTGCTTATTTTATTTCATTTACTCCGTCGATACTTGTTTTTGTTGTGTTTGTTTTTCCGTCGAAATTATATCGAAAAACATTTACAGAATTACTACAATCATGGAAACGACGTGCACGTCAATTGTCGACTTCTTAAGTACTGCGTGCCATTTACTAATCTTTTAAATTAAATTTTTTCTTCTTCTTTTAATTGCATACTTTTTTTTCTTATTAAACATTATTTTAAACATGAAGAATAATAATTCAACACAATCTTTATTATCAAATATTATTCTCGATTGAAAATCTACATATCAACAATTGCTCTCATATCAGCACTCTATTCAAATGCATTACAAGGGTTTTATCGATTTTTTCGAATCCGTTTTTATACACGTCCTTTTCTCTACAATAATGTTTATTTGTATCTCTTTGGGATTCTAATTCAAATTTTCTTGAGTGCTTCTATCAATTACCTGTTCTCTTACCAGGCCATTATAATTATGAATATTATCATTGTCAAGTATATCTAACTAATTGGAGAGGTATCTTGATCGGAGCATGTCTTGTTCGGCTGCCACCTGTCGTGCTAACTATTGGGATTTATATTCGTACAATGAATTATATACGTTCGAATTCATTGAGATTTACTTTACAACAGAAGGAATACATATTAAACGCGATGTAACTGTTATAAAACGAGTCCTATTTATATTGATTTTTATTATACTTTTTGGTATGCCAGCAATCAGTACGACGATTGTTTATCTTATTTTTAATTATATTGGCTGGTGTGCAAATTATTTAACTTGGTTAACTTTTGTAACATCATTTACTGGTATGACTTGTGCACATACGTACTATGCTAAGCACATAGATGCGTTGTATTCCAAACGAAGCCCCTTTAATAAATAAAGGGCGTTCTTTTCTTTCTTTCTTCTATTCTTTCTTTCTTCTATTCTTTCTGTACTAAACTATATATATATATAATACACGTGCGCGTTTTATCTTGTAAACATTACCGTTTTTCTTTTCGTTTGAATATGTCGGCATCATCGGACGAAAAAACTAATACGAATGCAATCACTCGATCACAAGCAACTGAAGAAAATCTCGAATATATTTTCAATCCAAAAACGTACACACCTGGCTCGTATAAATTCTCTCGTCAATATCTACGTGAACGTTTAAGCCGTTCGATTCTACATGAATTTAGTATCGACGAACAAAAAGCTCGAATTGAATTAGCTGCTGCTTATCGATTAGCTGCGAAAAATGGATGGTTAGAAAGTATTTACAATCATATAACTTGTAATGTCGATGGACCCAATGGTCAACATCATATTTTAATCAATCCATTGGGTTTAAACTATCGTGAAATAACTGCTTCGTCATTGGTTAAAATTGATTTAGATGGAAATGTTATTCATCCAGGTGTTGTAGGCGATATTATGGGAATTAATCAAGCTGGTATTGTTATTCATACATGTATTCATCGAGCTCGGCCAGATGTTCGTTGTGTTAATCATAATCATAATTGGGCTGTAGCTGGACTTTCAGCAACAAAAGATGGAGTCATTGAATTAGCTCAAACAACACATGTTACAGGAGAAATTGCTTATCATGATTACGAAGGTATTGTCATTTCAAACGAAGAACAAGAACGTATAGTACGTGATCTTGGTGATAAAGATGTCATGATCTTACGTAATCATGGTTTAATTACGTGTGGACCATCTGTCGGTGCAGCATATTTGCATGCATATACATTATGTGCTGCTGCAGAAATACAAGCATATGCATGTTCAATGGCGCTTGATAAACAAAATTTAATCATACCAGAAGATCGTTTAGTTAAGTTAAGTATGAATATAGCGAAGAATTTTAATAGAACATCATGTGGTATTTTGGAATTTGCTGCTGCAATGCGTGAACTTGATTATGATCAAGATCATTCATCATACCCGGACTATCGAAATTAAACAATTGAAAAATGTCATTTTTACGCTTCTTTTTGTCAATAAAACTACAAACAAAAAAAACTAAAATCTAAACTAATAATTTCTTCTCACCATAATTGAACTAATTATCAAGCGGCTTCCTATATGAAGTATTAGAATGTTAGAAAAAAAAGATCATAAGTGTGCATTTAAATATTGACGTTCAAGAGAAAGAAATCATAATCTATTACGGATCAACTGCTTTCATTGTTGGTGTTGTTGGTGGTATTTTTAGTACACTCATATTTGTTAGCCTTCGAAAATTTCGACAAGTACAAATAAAACAACTTGTACAGTAACAAATCGTGCATTCTCACATATCGTACAATTTTTATAATTGTTATTCTTGTTGGATACATTCCTATTGGAATTGCCATGATATTTGGAACTTTAGCTTATTGAAATGTTCAACAAATGACTTATCGTGCCGTGCCAATGATTCGACCTGAACTAGACAAGCAATTGACTAATATGGTCTTGCTAGAAGTTATTGCCGGGGTTTTTACAATTTTACCATATACAACTTTCAGTGGGGTCATAAGCAATACCCTTGTACTTACAGATCCTCGTGTAAAAGCAAAATTTCAATATGTTCAAAATATGAGTCTTTTGGTTTATCACACTTATTTTGCTGTAAGTATATTATATTCATCTATGAATATAGTATGATTGAAAAAACGATTTTTCTAGTGTGGATTCTATATTTATATGTGTGCATCTGAACGATATCGTCGACAATTCATGTATGTTTTATTCGAAATACATTTGAATCGATGGAAACGACCAAAAATACAAAAGAATCAAGTTTTACCTTCTAATTAAAAAAAACATGACTTTATTTTTGCCCTTTTTAATTATTTATTTATTTTTGTTCTCTTTATTCTTTTGCTTCTTCAACAACGTCGTATTTAATAATAACCACGAGGTTGATGTTGATTGATGGTACTTTGATTCGGTGGTACACCTCGAGTAATAACAACACCTGCTGGTTGAGCAGCTATGAAAGAAAAATAGTATTAAAATAGAATTCGACTAAAAGAAAACCTACTTATTTTTTTCAAAAAACGAGCTTCTTGACAGAGTGCTAAGCTGCCACAGCAAAATGCTGTTGGGCAGTCACCACATGGATCTTCTTTTAAATTATATTTCTGTCGAAGGATACCACGTTTACTACAATGAGGAATCCAGCATAAACCACATGAAGACAAAAGAAGATAGAGACAACACATGCCAAAACAACTGCTATCATCGATTTTTTCGGCATTTTTGCCAAATAAAGATTGAGGACAAAACCATCCTTGACAACATATACCGAAATCATCGAAACAGCCACATATCGATTCTAGAAATAGATCAATCAATTGATAGATTTTATTATTAATGTAGAATATAAATACCGTTCCATTCAAGTTGATGTTGAGGATATGCCATTTGTATGAAATTTTCTGAGTGACAATTTTAACATATATTGTGCGTATTTAAACAAATCAGTTCATGGAAACGTACTCAATCGAGAAAAAAAGGACGAAACTATGTAATTTAAATATGTACGCTGCAAAACAGATCAAACATTGATTAACTATTTGCATTTCTCGTTCTTAACACGAAGAAAAAAAGAAATTATTTTTTGCAA
>JGI26531J51214_10003333_pt1 | contig 10255 bp, 10 predicted proteins | sample ThiBiot_500_biof_2_FD_51214 | JGI IMG/M metagenome (IMG submission 51214)
GAACAATAATAACACGTTTCGAGACGCATGAAAAAGAAAAAAAACTTGTCTGAAAAACAAAAATATCCATGAGAAATTTTATTCAGAAAAACTATCTTGCACAACTGAATACAAATATTCAACAATAGCAGTAAAAATCTCTTTTCCATCGATTTCAATCGCGTCCGGTCCCATCATAAACCCAACTGTACAAGTCTCATCGAGTGCTGAATCATTCTCCGTACACATTGGCAAAATACTAAACGCAGGCGACAATTCAAATGTCATTGAATGCGGCATTAAAGTCGCAGCATAATCAATGCTCGTTCCACTGCATGGGTAGAGCAGCCGTGAGGCTTGACCGACTTTGTATGTTCCATTCATAACAGTCGTCATAATTCGATTACTTCGTTCGAATAAATTATCATAGTTCGATACTCGTTCGAACGACGTGTACGCCCACGGAAGTAACCAGAATCTTCCGTAAGCATGAAGATTGAAATAGGCGTGAAATTTCGGATGTGGATAAGTTAAACGTTTGAGAAAGTTAACAACATGAAGAACTTCAGGCTCGGATGAGGGTTGAGGTCCACGATATGATGTTGTACAAGCGTACATCGATGATGAAGGTAAACTATGCCATTGATGAGGAAAATTTCGATTTAAATCAATGCCCATGCAATTTTCGTCGCCATTCCAAAATTCTGAATGACTTGTTGGCGAACGATTTTTTCTCCAGAGACGATTCTTCGTTCTCGAATATTCATATCCATCAGGATTCATCATTGGCAGTACGAATACATCGAAATGCCGAAAGATTTCTTGAATTTTTGGATTCGTTTTTTTCTCTCGAAGAAACTGAACGATAATGTAATTTGCAACGCCTATCGAGAGCCATTCTCTCGCATGCATGCCACCATCGATGTAAACAGCATGTTTACGACGTCGTCGAGGATATCGTCGCGTATGAAGTTCGATGACTTCAAGCGAACGGTTTTCATACGACTGACCGATCGTATGTAAACGAACGAATCGTTTTGTTAATGGGGAATTTTCGAGAAGCTGATGCCAATCTCGTTGTTCGTCATACGAGAGAAAATGCTGATAATACGTTCGATCTAATGGATGTTCGGATGGAGTCCATCGTTTCGATCGTTTGGTTGATGATTTCAGAATTTTATTTGGCAGTCTTCGATAGGAACCATTGTTTTCCGAGAGAAATCGAGCNAATCTCGTTCGATCATCGTGCCGTAAGAGAAATACATATGTCGATTTTAATGGATTACTTTCCAANAGATCAATAAATGGAAAAGATTCTTCGATTAGTAACAATTGATTTTCGGTTGTTCGAGAAAAGTTTACCAGCCAAATTTCATCGGCAATTAAATCATTAGTAAATAGTAAACAAAATAAACAGAATATATGAATTTGTTGCATGAATGTGTGTATATATATATATATTAGAAGAAAAACAAACGCACAGTTCCAAAAGAAAAGTAGTTCGAAATCGTGAAGGTTAGAATCGATAGTTTGATCTTCACGAATGAAAAAGATTTCTTTTGTCTTGTTTATTCGAGGGAATAAAGGACGTTCTCTATCTAGGATCGTATTACAACGNGTAGACGCAGAAAAATCAAACACAAATATACATTTTTTTTTACAAGCAAAATAGTACCGAAAATGTGAGAAAAAAGGTTAAAATGTTACATACGAATATGACTCAGTCAGTTGGAGAAGCAACTTCAGGGATTTTATTTGTTGCTGCTAAATGAAAGAAAGAAAAACGAATAAATCGATTCAATCGAAGGCAATAACATAATTACGATCTTTAACTCCAAGTTTTTGAAGACGTAGTTCCAAATCTGCAAATGGATCTGTCTCAGGTGGATTGATAGTTTCCTTTTCAGTCGGTCGAGGTGCCGGTACTGGTGTTGGTTGATTGATAACTTCCTTTTCAGTCGGCCGAGGTGCTGGTGCTGGCGTTGGTTGTTTTAATAATTCTTCTAATTCAGTTTCTAATTCTGTCATATCCGTTGTATCATTCGTCACTGGTCGACTCAATGCTTCATCGAGTTCATTTTGCGTATCAAGCATGTCTTGTACTTCATCGATCATATCTTCAACTGCATCAGGTGTTAAACCGTTCTTTTTAAGTAGTTCTTTATGTGCTTGTACGCCAGATGAATATGCGTTGATGACCTTTTGGAGGGAAAAAATGAGCTTTGAAGTTTGGTTTTTTGAGAAAGATTTACTAATGATGAGTAATCGGTTTGTTCGATTTGTGTGAGAACGGAATTGAGTTGATCGATAGTTGCTTCGTTTTTGTCGTGTTCACGTTCGAGGAGTTTCTTTCGACGTAGTAATTTCATTGCAGCTGTTCGATTGCTGTTTTTCAAATGACGACGAATATCAACGAGTAGACTAAATTATTCGGCATAAGAAAAATCAAAACAAGTTTTCTAATCGAACTTTTCAATTTGTTGTTCAGTTTTTTTCGTTCGTTCTTCTAAACGATCTCTCGAATGACGTAATCTGAAAATAAATACGGATATTTTTCGATGTTTTCGACTTCACTCGACTTACAGAATGACGCTATTTTCAATTTCTGTCAATGGTCGAACAGTTGTCGTACCTGGTGCGATAAATTTCACAACCTACGAAAAACAAACGCACGAATAAGCGTTTTTTTTTGGAATAATAGTTCTTACTTTGACATCTTTAGCATCACCGACAAAATCAACGAGAATTTTTTTCTGTTTTGTCAAATCCGTTATAACTAAATCAATTGAATTTGCGTCGTTCAAAGCACATCGACGACATGCATCAATAAATACTGAATACGAAACAACGCAATCAAATGACGGGACAATGACATTCGCTTGTAATGTGTCGATAACTTGTTGAGCTTTTTTCTAAATAAACGAATCAATTGAAGTGTTTTTGTTTTTCTTTCAAAATTCAAATCGATTTCGTACGGCAACAAGTTCTTTGATGATAAAAACTTCCTGATCAATCGGTGTTTTCGATGACATCCAACTCGTCACTGGACTTGCAAGTTTACTGAATGTCCACGATGTCCACGATTGTTGTGAATTGATGTAATCTGTTGTTGATATCAGACGATTTTGTTTTTGTAATTCTTCGAATATCTTATCGAGACATTTGGGCGTTTTGCTTTGTCGACGAAAATATAAAACCATAGTCGGCAAATCGACTTGAAGGAGACCATGATCTTCACAATAATTAATTATTGTTTCACTCCAGAATTTCATCTTTGCATCATAATGAAGTGGATTCAATTCTCGATCTTTGAAAAGCGAAAACAATGCATCCATACGTTCATTATTATGCCAATCCGTTGGCAAACGGTCCCAAGAATCCAACGGTGATAATTTAGGCGTTAACGAGGACATTTTTACGATTGTCTACGAATAATTTCTAATCACTTTCATAACGTGTGACCCATTATGTTGAATTTTATTGGCGTAAACTTCTGTGAATAGATGTCGCCGATTGATATTCGAATCAAAAAGCGCTGATATTTGTTTTATTTTTCGTCAATGAAATGCTCCTACAATCAAAATCGTTGTCATTCATTTAGTCACGATAGTCTCGACAAAGAATTCATTGAAAATACGAAACAAAAATGTAAAGATTTCTTTCATCAAACGAATTTCAATCAATTTCTTCATCAAATTCAAACGACATTGCAACCAGTTGCCGAACAACTTCGACAAGAAATTCAAAAGAAAAAGTCTCTTTCCAAACGAGAACGATTTGTTTGTTTAAAATCTTGTGCAAAATTTATTACTGAAACATTGATCAATGATAAATACGATGATTTCATTTATCAATCGAATGAATTCATTCGACTGCAACAAACGCTCAATTGTTGTTCGATGAAATCAACAACTAATGTTTTCACACAAACTGAACCAGCGTTAGATTTCGATCTGAGAAAATTACGAATTGATGATTCTCAAAAAGAAAAAAAACCAACGATTCATTCGACGGATCAGTTAACTCGTCAGAGAACGATCCATCGATCGATGTCACGCACATTTCGAAAACTAAATCATGATTTACAAAAGCTAAATCATGAAATTCCATTTCAATCTCATCTAGCTAAATATCATAGACATAATTATCATGAAAAATAAATCTGTCACTAAACAAAAACGAATTTAATTTAAAAAAAAAAGCTATATTTTTTGTTGTCATGAGTTCAGGTCGTCGTTTAACTGAAATTCTTCTGAAAAATTCATTTTCAATGGTTAATACACGACGAAGTAGCGTCGGTTCGGTGACAACAACACGAACGAATTCGATACCATCGGAAATCAGTATTCTCGACGAACAGGACTACGAAAACAATCGAGAGATCATGCGAGATCTTATCAAAGAAATTCAAATAAAAAAATCAGCGAACAATTTCGATGAAATCTTTCTCGAACAAGATAATGTCATCGGTTGTCTACTAAGAACATTTGTTCTCTATGCCGATGATGCTCATGAACAAAAACGAATTTCAAAAGAAAATATGCAGAAATTATTATCGAAATCCGAGATTTTCGATGCAGATTATACATCGACGATGTTTGCCGATGATTGGAATGATTTACGTACAGAAATGATCAAGAAAAAGATCTACGAACGAAAAGTGAAAACATTCGATTTCTGTGGTTTTATTCAAATGATCGACAAGATTAAATTTCGTTTAAATCGAAGTAAAGATGATATTATCAAGCGAATTCTAACGGCAGAGATTTACGAAGATCTAACTCGATTGAAACAAATTCGGGATAAGATTCATTTAGGTTTATTACCCTCGATCGATACATTAGAGAAATTGTATGACAATGTAAGAAAATGAACGAACGAGTCATTGAGAAAGAATTGATTCTTCAATTTCCGATTGCTAGATGCAATTGAACATGACCGATAAAAGGAAATCGAAGAAAAGAAAAAAACGCCGAAAGAGAAAGAAAAAATCGAAAGTGAAAACAAAAAAATCTATTCAACAAAATCAATCGATTATCGTTCAATCAGAAGAGAAATATTCGACAACAAAAGAATCAATTCAATTAACAACTCTATCGAAACTTGAACCATGGATTAAACGAAATGAATTCGACGTAAAAAATCTCTTGGCAAACAAACACAATTGCTAATCATTCGTTGTTTTTACTTAGAAAGATCTTATGATGAAATTAGCTGATTTATTTCAATTAGCTTCATTACAATTTCAGCCAGGATTAATTCGAGAAAGTGTTTTTATCCAATGGCTTCGAGCGGCTCATATCGCTCCAGATGTTTATTCATTGAACTTGATTGGTATCGATCAGATATCTTCGTTCTTTTCTTATCGAACAACAAATCGATTCTCTATTCATAGAAAGCGCCTTATCGAACGTTTTAGCTCGATATATCAATGAGAATAAGTACAAACTCGGTACGGATACATTCGAATGGAATGGTTTTATCGAATGTATACGAATATTAGCATCTGAAATCGGTTTAACATTGAATGATTTTGTTCGAAAACTGCTCGTAGCTGACGAAAGTTCATTTCGACAGTGGCAAACGGAGATCGAATATATTCCAGAAGTTGGCACGCATACTAAAGCCAATCGACTTTGGGACGCAAAAAAGGTTCTCGTTGCTGTCAATCTCATGCGTGATGTTGTTGACGATAGTCGAAAATTGCATTTAACCGATGATGAACGTAAACGATTACGTTCTCTCTACAAAGAATTTGCAACATTTGCCTATCGTCGTCAAAGTTCACATTTGGAAGCACGTTTAACGAATTCAGTTCTCAGCAATTGGATGCGTGAATGTCATATTCTCGATGATAAATATACAGTCAATGAATTGGATAAAGATTTTATTTCGATCTTAGGTGATTTTACATTAAACGGTGTTTATTCTCAAGGTACACGCGATGTTGATTTCGATGGTTTTCTGGTTCTTATACAAACAATTGCTGCACATAAGCATATTCGAGCCGATCATTTAGTTCAAATGATTTTTGCTGGACCACGTAGTCCGTTGCAAAAAACAAGTGAATTCAATGAACATATGGATCGAACAAAAATTCAGACAAGTCAGGGTGTACAAAAAACTTAGAAAAAAAAGATTAAAAATAAAATAAAATAAAATAAAAGTCTTTTTTTTTGCTTTTGTGAAGTCTAATGAACAGAAGATTCTTCTTTCTAAAGAGCAAGAACAGAAACAAAGTCGAATGAATTTCGAAGAGAATTAATTGTTGACCTTATAAACTCGTGCTTGTTCCATTTGTTCGATTATCTGTTGACGTTGTGCACACAACGAACTATAATTTTTCTCCGTTCGTCCCATAGGATGAACATGATAAGGTCCAGGAATCTTTTTCGGCAAATCCCAAGTTCCTATAAATTCTCCGAATGGCGATCGTTTCGATTTTTCAATGCCCGGCAAGATATGTCCATTGTTATCGGCAAGGAAACTACTTGCATTCAACGAAGCCGACGCTTTCGGATGCTAAAATATTAACACAGAAAAGCTAATTTACTTCAATTCAATTAGACATCTTATTTGCGTTTGCTAATTCAATTTATATGTATGTGTGCTTTTTTTCTCTCTTTCTAAACTGGTTACTAACCAAGCCTGGTTGAGGATCCCGTGGAACTTGATAATTTTGTAAGCATTTCGGTGCGAAACTTTTTTCGTACTGCGAAGCACTATAATTTCGTGACATGTCTGTCTTAGCCGCAATTGTTAAAACGAAGAAATAAACAGTAATGATAGAAAAAAAAAAAACTTCTCCCGGTTGCCATTATTGACGTGAAACGAACTGTTATTGTCAAAGCAACAGAATGTAAGATTTTTTTGTGTTCTTTTCCTTCGAATGTGTCGTTAGTGATCGACCGAAGATTCTTTTTTTTTTACTTATTTGAATCAAATAATAATAATAATAATTATTTATTTATTTTCTGAATTAGTCAATGGCTAATGCACAAAAAAAGTCAAAGAAATCACCAGATAAATTCAACATCAATGTTGTTGGATAACAGAAACAAAAGAGAGAGAGAGAGAAAAAAAGAGTTGTTGTTGCTCATGATAATATAGCAAAAGGATAAGAAAATGAATTATTTGTTCTATTTGTATATACAGAGAAAAAGAGAAAATCAAATAAAGAACGATGAAAATAAAATTACAAAAGTTCGTCGTTTATCTCATTAGAATGATGATTATTATTAGGCGATGATGAAAGTGCCAAAGTTTCGCATCGAAAAACAGGTGTACCGAGTTTAATCGGTGCTGCACCACGTATAGGTACGGATGTTTGACTAAAATATTCGATCATACGTGAAACACTTGCAAATGGTCGAGAACATTCTCCTAGGATATAAACACCTGCTGAATAACATATACGCATATGCATACAACTTTTTGCCGTTCTAAATGACAAAATGAAGAAGTTTTTAATGAATGAATGGATGCCGAAGTTTACCTGATAGACAGTGAATAATCATTTTGATTGCCACTTTCACTTTGACGAACAAGAAAACTACCTGGTGGACGTGTTTGTAAGATAGTTTCAGCTGTTCGTCGTGACATTGCGTAATGATACCAACTAAAAAAACAACAAAATATCGTATGTTTATGAAATTTAATATCGAAAACAAAACGAATCAACGTACAAATAACGATCAATCGGAATAATTGTGTCAATATCCGATGTTAATGGAAGAGGAGGATTACGACTATTTGTTTTCGTAATTTCTATGAACGAGTAGAATTAATTTTTTTGTAAATCAATCTGTTTTCCTACCTCCTGGTGTTGTACTATGATGATTAATTTTATCTTCTGGTGAACATGTGCTATGTCGACAAGAATTTATCGTTGGAGAAACAAGTGGAAATGGTGGTGTCGATTGTTGTTTCAATTCTTCTGTACTTGGCATGTTCTGTAATGAACTGTTGTTACTTCGATTGTTTGTTAGATGATGAGGAGGAGGAGATGAAAGACTATTGATAAGAGATGTTTGTAATGTATCCCATGGTCGTTCATAAGCAATAGCTGAATCTTCATTGGATACAATCGATGTTTTAGGTAATGAAGATGCCGATATGTTAGTCGAACGAGTCGATGAACTCAATCGTTTGAATCGTTGTAAAGCAACCTTAACAAAAACAAACAAACGAAGAAGTCAGTCTTATCAATGAAAATAAATGAGCGTACTTCGAATGACATCGGTTTCGTATCATCTGTTATCAATGGTGATTCAGTTGATGATGATGAGATTGTACTACATTGTGAATTAATATTGATGGACTCGGATTGTTGTTCGACGATATGAGAAAGATCAACTTTAGCTGGCGCGGTATTAACACGTTGTGAATGTTCATTCGATGGTGATGATTGAGCAAAAACAAAACTACGCGATGTATCNGTGCCCGAACGAACAACATGAGCATTNAGACAGTAGGAAATCTTTTTCAATGATGGATCGAGACTTTCATTGATTGAGTTATTGTTATTATTTGTATTCAAAGTATTCGATGATCGATTACGAGTATTACTATTACTGCCACATTGACATGTAATATTCGTTGTCGACGATGGTGATGAGGATAGAACGGGTGGTATTAAACCACCGGGTGGTAATGGTGGAAGTAGAGGAGGTGAGGGTTCTCGAAGTGTAAATGATTTTTTCGTTGATGATGTCGTACGTGCCGAACGAGTTCGTTGAAATGGATTTTGATTGTTGTTATTATTCAAAGAAGACAAAGTCGTTGATCGATTGTTTGTATTCGATGATGGATGGAGTAATGCATCGGTTAACGAAGTGATCGCATTCGTTGTTGTTGTTGTTGGTCGTTTTTCACTGAGTAATTTGAATTTTTCTTCTTGAGATTTCAAATCCCATGGTGAACAATACGATTCTTCTGATACACCGTGCGTTTGAAAAGGTGAACGTGCTGCTGTTGCGGCACTCATTGAAGCCCGACAATTGTTATTGTTATTGTTATTATTTGTTGAAAATTCTGTTAAAGTACGATCAATTGCATCTAAAGAGACACTCAGACATGTACGTTCGATGTTGACAGTTTCAAAACAAAAGTTATATATCGATCGAGTGGTGGCGATGATGATGAGAGACAATACGCACGCATAGTATTCGTCAAATGAATAGGTGAACAGCTGCACGAGAAAGCAAACTCAGCTGAGCAGAAGAAACGAAGAATTCCATCTCTAGTCAATGTGCCCCGGACGTTCATTATCCAACGGCAGCGAGGAGAGAGAAGAAAAAACGAGAAGGAAGGAGAAAAAGATATACACATGCATATGTACGTGTATGACCGATGCTGCTCTCAATGAACATAGTCTGTCTATCTTTTTTTTTAAAGAGAAATAAGACAGACAATGGCGGATGAATAAGGTCAAGAACTATCACAATAGTTAAAGTAGTTCTGTATGCTGATTAATTCTCGTTTTGTCTATCTTATTCTATCATGATGAGTTTGTTGTGATTGTCTGCGAGACAATTATGTTCTCGAGCTTTTGCTTTTTTTTCATTTATTCGTTCTCTAACTTACGTAAGAATCGTGCGAACAAACTAACGACAATTGATTCAATTGTTGATCCGCATAGTAAGCAAAAGTGATGGCAAATAACCGACTAATTCTTTTTCAACTCTCGTGTGCTTATAAAGCCATACAACACGTTCAACTTCAATCAGCCGCCCTCGTACTCCCAACCTCTCCTAGTTCAATGTATAAGCGCGCTTTTAACGTTCGTATACTACGATTATTTTCTTTTGTCTATTTTCAATACGCAAAACACAACAAAAACTACCCCCTATTCTTTCTCTACTCAAACGAATTAAAACGAACGCGATGACCAACAAATCATATCGCTGATATTCGCTTCTATTTGTAATCTACGATGAAGTGAAATTAAAATAAATGATTGTATTCATAAAAGCAACAAAAAGGGCAAGTCTACAAATAATACTATCGATCGTCTAATGGCACATACATATTGTCAATAAAGAAACGAGTGCAATCGCCTAAATACACGCATACAAAACATATAAAACATTGACCCTCCCAATATGTACATACGCTCACTACACACACACATATGTATTACTTCGAGACTTATAATATTCAGTTTTTATCTCAATCGATAGCCTATAAATAAAAGAAAAAAAACCTTGATAGAGAGAAAGAAAAGAATTTCTGATCATAGTATTACAAAACTTCTCTCTTTCTCTCTCTCTCTCTC
>JGI26531J51214_10003336_pt1 | contig 10248 bp, 8 predicted proteins | sample ThiBiot_500_biof_2_FD_51214 | JGI IMG/M metagenome (IMG submission 51214)
CCACGGCGGCATGGCGCGCTTCGCGCGATGTAAGGCCGACTAGCACCCGGCTGGCAAATTCGACCGGCGCGTCATTCATCGCTCCTGCACCGCGACGAACCTCATTCGGGCTCCGTTCTGATGATATAGCAGATGCTGACTGGCGTTCCCTATGACCTGACTCACATAGGCCGCTTGTCGTCAGGCGAGAAAGCTCTCCCCTATCTTCAAGGCGTGGCGTGGAGCATCCGCAAAGCCATGCTGGCTGCACGGTATTCGTCGAAATTCTTGGGGCAATCGTTTACGGCGAGCCGGTAGAGCCGCAAGGCGTCGTCATTGTGTCCTTGCAGCCGGTCAAGCTCGGCGGTGTAGAAATTGGTTTCGCAGACCTGTCCCCGTTTGGTCTCGAGGTTCGGATTCTCGGCCGCTGCGAGCGTCTCGGCCGATGTCTTGTCGCCGAGCAGCATGCGGATAATCGGCGCCGGCCATTTCGTCATGTCAAGCTTGCCCTCCGCCTCCCGCAAATGGCTTGGGGCACCNGAACCGCGCTCGGCTAGGTCGAGCCAGATCGCAGCATAAGCGTCCTCGGGCCGCAACGCGACGACTTGGGCCANGTCGGTCAACGCCCTTGCCAACTCGCCGGCATAGAAATTGGCCAAGCCTCGATCGAAATAGGCGAGGTCGTATTTCGGGTCGAGTCCGAGCGCCTTGTCGTAGTCTGCGAGCGCACGGGGGAAGTCGCCTCTGATAGCGAGGATTCCTCCCCGATGCCGATAGTATTTTGCGTCGAGAGTGCCCAGCGCAATGGCCTGGTTATAGTCAACAAGCGCGCGATCATAATCGCCCTTGCGTTCCCAGGCGAGACCACGGTCCCCGACATGGGCGCTCCCTCGTGGATCGAANTTGATAGACTGATCGAGATCGGCGATGGCGCGGTCGTCGTCACCCTTGTAGGCCCAGGCGACACCGCGGTTGTGGAAGGCGNTGGCATTTTGCGGATTGATGCCGAGCGCAGCATCGTAATCGGCGATAGCGCGGTCATANTCGCCTTTGTCGACCCACATCAGGCCNCGATTGTTGTGGGCGTCGGAATTGNTCGGATCGATCTCGATCGCCTTGTCGAAGTCTCGGATGGCTAGGTCGGCGTTATCCTTGCGCGCCCGCAGCATGGCGCGATTGTAGTAGGCTTTGGCATTCTTCGGATCGAGGCCGATGGCCTGGTTGTAGTCAGCGATGGCGCGGTTGTCATCACCTTTACCGGCCCAGGCGTTGCCCCGATTGTAATAAGCGCTGCCAAATTTCGGATCGAGCTCGATCGCTTGGTTATAGTCGGCAATGGCACGGTCGAAATTGCCTTTCGTGAACCAGGCGTTGCCTCTGTTGAGATATGCCTTGACGAAGGCTGGATCGAGGTCGATCGCCTTTTGATAGTCAGGCAAGGCTCGGTCGAGCTCGCCCTTTGCCGCCCAAACCAGTCCTCGGTTGTTGTAAGCTTCGACATAGCTCGGATTGATTGCGATCGCCTGGTTGTAATCAGCGACGGCATCATCGTATTTCGCTTGAGCCTCCCAGGCATTGCCGCGCATCAAATAGGCTGTGCTGCGATTGTCTGCCCCTGCGTCGGTGTCCTTGATGATTTGTGTGCAGGCTTCGATTTGTCGCGCGCTGCCGATAGGCTGACCTGTGCAGTCGGCAAGATCCCGGTTAGCAGGTGAACATCCAAGTAAGGTGGCGGCGCCGAGCACAAACCACCCGAGCCACAGTTTACGACAGGCCTTCAAAAATTTTCTCGGCAAGATGATCAAGCCTTCTCGATTGCATTACGGCTCGGCGCCGAGCATCTACGGTGTCACGATGGCGGTACGGTATTCGGCGAAACCCTTGGGACAATCCTTCACGGCAACCGGTAGCCATTGGCCTCGGTCGGATCGAGGTCGATCATCGCGCCGAAATCGGCGATGGCGCGGTCGTAGTCGCGCCGTTCGGCCCACACATTGCCAAGCTTGAAATAGGCGATGATCCGGTTTCGAGCGGACTCCGTCGCATCATCGATCATGCGCGTGCAGGCCTGGATGCGCACCGTCTGATCGACCGCACCATCGATCAAGCAGTCGCTGCTGGCGGCCAGCGCTGGAAATATCGACAACAAGAGAAGCACAGGCGCGTTGAGAAACGGCAGACAAAGGCGAAGCTGCCAGCCAGTCGATCTGGACGCCATGTTCACCTCGATGCTCATCGCGAGAACTCATGCAGCGCGGCCTTGGCGGCGACAGCTTCGAAATAGGCGTTGGGGCAGTCGTTGGCTGCGGTCCTGTAGAGTCCAAGCGCCTCGCCGCCGCGGCCTTGCAGTCGCGCCAATTCGGCGGCGAACAGTGTTGCCTCGCAGCGATTGCCCTTGGCTTCGAACGCGTTCGGGGCCCCGGCCGCCCCAAGCGTAGCCTCGAAGTCGGTCTCGCCAAGCAGCATGCGCACTGCCGGCGCCGGCCATTTCTTCATATCGAGCCTGACTGTCGCCTCGCGCAGGTGGCCGGTGCCGCCGCCGAGCCGCTCAGCCAAATCCAGCCAGATGGCGAGATAGGCATCGTTCGGCCTCAGTGTGGCGCCTTGTCGGAAATCGGCGGCGGCCTTGCCGGGCGCCCCGGAATGGAAGCTGATGATGCCACGACCGAGATAGGCATAGGCAAGTTTCGGGTCGAGGGCGATCGCGCGGTCGTAGTCAGCCGCCGCACGGGCATAGTTGTCCTTGGCCGCCCATAGGAGGGCGCGAGTGGTGTACCCTCCGGCAAACTTCGGATCGAGGCTGATCGCCTTGTCGCAGTCGGCGGCCGCGCGAGCATACTCGTTCTGGTTGAACCAAGCCTGCGCGCGGCCGCTGTAGCCTCTGGCATCTTTCGGGTCGAGCTCGATTCCCCGGTTGTAGTCGGCGATCGCTCGATCGAAATCGCCCGTTCTGTCCCAGATGCCAGCGCGGCGTCGGTAGAAGCTCGCATTGGCCGGATTGATCGCGACCGCCTCGCCATAGTCGGCGACGGCGCGCTGATAATCCCCCTTTTGAGCCCAGGCCGCGCCACGGCCGCTGTGGGCGTCCGCATCCTTGTCATTGAGCGCTATCGCCCGATCGTAATCCGCGATCGCACGGTCGCTATCGCTTTTGTCGAACCACGCGCCTGCGCGATAGTAGAACGCATCGGCGTTCTTCGGATCGAGATCTATCGCATGTGTGTAGTCGGTGATGGCGTGATCGAGATCGCCCTTCTTTTTCCATGCAACCCCACGATTGACATAGGCCTTTACGTCGCGTGGGTCGAGGTCGATCGCCCTGTCGTAGTCGGCGATGGCGAGATCGTAGTCGCCCTTGTTCTTCCAGGCCACGCCGCGGTTGTTGTATGAGCCGCTGTCGCGCGGGTTGAGCCTGATCGCCTGATCGAAATCAGCTATGGCGCGGTCAGGATCGTTCTTGCTCGACCAGGCGAGTCCACGGCTGCTATAAGCAAGATCGTCTTTCGGATTCAGGCTGATTGCCTGGCTGTAGTCCGCGATCGCCCGGTCATAGTCCTTCTTCTTTTTCCAGGCCAATCCTCTGTTGTAGTAGCTGACGGCGTCGCGGGGATTGAGACGGATCGCCTGATCGTAGTCGGCGATGGCGCGGTCGTACTCACCCTTGCGCAGCCAGGCTGTACCTCGGTCACGGTAGGCGTCGGGTTCATCAGGGGTAAGCCCGATCACCTTGTCATAGTCGACAATTGCGCGATCAAAGTCCCCTTTGCTGCTCCAGGCCATCGCACGAGCGCCGTAGGCCTCCGGAAGCTTGGGGTCGATGCCGATCGCGCGACTGCTGTCTGCTATGGCCTGGTCGTAATCACCCATTCGGAAATGGGTCAGTCCACGGATGATATACGTCGTCGGATCGTTCGGATCCCGGGCGGCGGCTTGATCGAAATCAGCGATGGCGCGGCCGTATTGGCCCTTCTGCTTCCAGGCCANACCTCTGTTGAGGTATACACCAACNTCGTTCGCTCCGAAGCTGATCGCCTTGTCGAAATCCGCGATGGCGCGATCGTTCTNGCCCTTGTCGGCCAANAGGATGCCACGACCGTAGTATGCATCCAAAGCCTTTGGATCGAGTTCGATCNTCTTGCTGTAGTCGGCAATGGCGCGATCGCTTTCCCGCTCGTGCGTCCAGGCAATGGCNCGGTTGTAGTAAGCGTCGGTGTTCGTCGGGTCGAAGTCGATGGCCCTGTCATAGTCGGAGATGGCGCGAGTGTAGTCTCCGCGCAAACCATAAGCATTGCCGCGAATTACGAGGGCGATTGAGCGGTTTGACGACGACTCCGACCGGTCCTCGATGATCTGCGTGCAAGCGACGATACGTCGCTCCGGATCGACGTTTTCTCCGTCACAGGCTGGATGGTCGTCGTATTTTTGGACGGCCGCGACCGCCGGCGCGGCGAACAGAATGGGCAAAAAGGCAAACAACGCAGCCGCCAGCCATGAAGGCCTGAGCCATCCTCGAAGCAGATTTGCCAACCCAGCCATTCCCGAACGGTCCCCCGCCGCTGTAGGGGCGGCGCGCGGCGCATTGTAACCAAGCGGCTCCCGGGAGCAATCACCGGTTGTCGCCGTTGCGGCGGCGAAACGGGCGGGGGATGGACGTTGGGCTGTCACAAAGCTGACAAGGGTCGGCCCTAGCGTCGCCGGGTTCCTCCAGCCATANAGCCACGAGGCATTCCCCGATGATCAGGTCCTTGCTCTCCCTTTGCCTCGCCTCGACGGCGCTGGCATCGCTCTCCGCNGCTGCCCATGCCGCCCCGCCCGGCTACGACAAGATCGACACCGTCGTCGTCATCTATGCNGAGAACCGCAGCTTCGATAATCTCTATGGTGGCTTCCCCGGCGCCAACGGGCTCGCCAACGTCTCCGCTGATCAGGCGCGCCAGCTNGACCGCGACGGCAAGCCGCTCGCCGAGCTGCCGCCGGCCTGGGGCGGCCTGACCGGCAAGGGCGTGACACCGGCNGTGACGGAAGCGCAGACCGCGCATCTCGCCAACGCCGCCTTTTCGATCGACGATCCCAAGGGCTTCAACGAGGGCACGGGGGTGATCACCCGAGACCTCTGGCACCGTTTCTACGAAGAGCAGATGCAGATCAACGGCGGCAAGAACGACAAGTTCGCCGCCTGGGCCGATTCCGGCGCGCTGGTGATGGGTCACTATGACGGCTCGAGCCTTCCGATGTGGGCGGTGGGCAAGAAATACGTGCTCGCCGACAATTTCTTCCAGGGCGCCTTCGGCGGCTCCTTCCTCAACCACTTCATGCTGGCCTGCGCCTGCGTGCCGTTCTATCCACACGCAGACACCAGCCCGATCAAGGGCCAGATCGCCGTCGTCGACCCCGATGGCGTGACCTTGAAGGTGGCCGACAATTCGCCGGCCTCGGCGCTCGGCGGCGCGCCGAAATTCGTCAATGACGGGGCGATCACGCCGGACTTCTACGCCGTCAACACCATGCAGCCGCCTTACCAGCCGAGCGCCAACAAGCCCGCCGAGGGTGGTGACAAGGCGCTTGCCGATCCGGCGGCGGCCACCACGCTGCCGCCGCAGCACGACATTACCATTGGCGACCTGCTGTCGCTGAAGGGTGTCAGTTGGGCCTGGTATGGCGGCGCCTGGCAGGCTGCGCTCGACGGCAAGAACGCGACGCCGGTGCCGAACTTCCAGTTCCATCACCAGCCCTTCAATTATTTCGCGGCNTATGCCCCCGGCACGCCGGCACGCGCCGAGCATCTGAGGGACGGCGGCCTCGATGGCGNCGAGTTCGTCAAGGCGATCGACGACGGCAAGCTGCCGGCCGTCACCTTCTACAAGCCNCAGGGCAACCTCAACGAGCATGGCGGCTATGCCGACGTCACCTCCGGCGACCAGCATCTGGCCGANGTCGTCTCNCATCTGGAGAAGAGCCCGCAATGGGGTCACATGCTGGTCGTGGTGACCTATGACGAGAATGGCGGCTTCTGGGACCACGTCGCGCCGCCGAGGGCCGATCGCTGGGGGCCGGGCAACCGCATACCCGCCTTCATCATCTCGCCCTACGCCAAGGCGGGCACGGTCGACCATACGCAGTACGACACCACCTCGATCCTGCGCTTCATCACCGCCCGCTACGACCTGCCGGTGCTGCAAGGCCTCGTCGTGCGCGACAAGGCGCTCGCCGCCAACAACGAGCCGCCGATGGGCGATCTGACGGCGGCGCTCGACCTGACGAAGTGAAAGCGTCAGAACTTGGTTCCTCGCCCCCGCGACGCGGGGGAGAGGTGGCCGCGAAGCGGTCGGAGAGGGGGGCTTCCTAGGGCGTCCCCTCTCCGTCTCGGCTTCGCCGAGCCACCTCTCCCCCACATTCGTGGGGGCGAGGAAACGCCAGCCGTCGAGCACTCTGATGATTGCCTGGATGGATTCCCGTCCGCTATCCATGGCATCGGATCGGACGAGGGCATTCCATGAACATAGCCAAGGTGAGAACCCGCAACGCCGGCGCGCTAGCCGTACTGGCGCCTGGCGAGATGCCGGTGGTGACGACGCCGACCGGTGGCGCGATGGACCTTGTGACCGCTGTGAGCGCGCCGGGCTTCAGTCCGCTCGACCTGCTGTTTGCCTCTCTTGCCGGCTGCATGGTGCTCAGCGCCCGGATGGCTGCGGCGCGCCTCGGCGTCGCCGACCGGCTCGGCGAAGTGCGCGCCGAAGTCGGCGGCGAGAAGGCGAAGGACGAGCCCGCGCGCATCGAGACATTCAATGTCAGGCTCGACATAGCGGGCGATCTCGACACGGCGACGAAGCAGCGCATCATCGACGATGCCGAGGAGATCTGCACCGTCTCCAACACGCTGCGCGGCGCGCCGGCGCTGCATGCGACGCTGGGGTAGGGGACTGCCCTTGCGGCGCCCGTGGGTTTCGCAGGAATCGGGTGGCCCCTTCCAATGGTCCGCTCCATCTTCTTGCGAAAGCCGCGATGGAGCCAAGCGATGACCGTCCATTCATTGAACACGAAGCGCGCCAGCCGATCGGCCGAGGCNCGCGTGGCCGAGCAGGACTGGGCCATGCTTGTGGCGGAGCTCAATGCGCACGGCTGCGCTGTCATGCCCAGCCTGCTTTCGGCGGTGGAGTGCGCGGAGATCGCGGCGCTCTATCCGCATGAGGAGCATTTCCGCAGCCATGTGGTCATGGCGCGCCACGGCTTCGGCAAGGGCGAATACCGTTACTTCCGTTATCCGCTGCCGGACCTGATCGCGGGCCTGCGCGCTGCGCTCTATCCGCGGCTTGCCGGCGTCGCCAACGACTGGAACGACAGGATGGGCGTGGCGCTGCGCTACCCCGCCGAGCACGCCGCCTTCCTGAAGCGTTGCCATGACGAAGGGCAGGCGAGGCCGACGCCGCTGTTGCTGCAATACGGCCCCGGCGATTTCAACTGCCTGCACCAGGACCTTTATGGCGCGCTCGCCTTTCCCTTGCAGGTGGCGATCCTGCTGTCCGAGCCGGGCGAGGATTTCACCGGCGGCGAATTCGTGCTCACCGAGCAGCGGCCGCGCATGCAGAGCCGCGCCGAAGTGGTGCCGCTGAGGCGGGGCGACGCGGTGATCTTCGCCGTCCACAACCGCCCGGTGGAGGGCACGCGCGGCCATTATCGGGTGAACCTGCGCCATGGCGTCAGCCGCCTGCGCTCCGGCCGGCGGCACACCGTCGGCATCATCTTCCACGACGCGCGCTAGGACCGTTCGAGGGCAGGAAATCCGGAAGCGTTGCGCGGCGACATCTCCACTTTGACGTGATGGAGCGAGGCCCTGACCCGCATGTCTCGCCACCTCCGAAAAGGCAGGGCTGGCACATACGGTGCTCCCCCTCTCCGTCTCGGCTTCGCCGAGCCACCTCTCCCCCACCTTGTGGGGACGAGGAACCCAAGCTTTTCAAGGCTGCGAAATCGGCGATTGTCGTTTCCTCGCCCCCATGAAATGGGGGAGAGGTGGCTCGGCGAAGCCGAGACGGAGAGGGGGCACTGTGCCGCCTGCTATTGTCCTGGGTGTGCTCTCCCGGCAGGCTGCCGTAGCGATCAGGATCCGCCCGGGCGAACCCGAAGGCCATCGACGAAGACGTCGACGAGGCGCAGCACGTTGACCTGCCAGCCCGGCTGGTCGTTCATGTAGCACATGCCGACGAGCGCGCGCAGCAGGTCGGCGGCGGTGATGTCGTCGCGCACCTCTCCNGCGGCCACGGCGCGCTCCAGCAGCAGGCCGACCGCCCTGGTCAGATGCTCGAAGGAATAGGCGTAGAGTTCCTTGGGTCCGTGCGCGGCNAGCGCCAGCGCCGCCAGCATGCCCTTCTTGGTGGCGACGAGGCGCACATTGGCGTGCAGCCAGGCGCGNAGCGCATCGACCGGATCGCCCTGTCCCGCAAGCGTTCTGGCGAGCTCNCCGAGNTGGTCGACCTCATGGCGGTAGACCGCCTCGAACAGCGCCTCGCGCGTCGGGAAATGCCGGTAGAGCGTTCCGATACCGACACCCGCGCGCCTCGCCACCGCCTCGAGGCTGGCGTCAGGCCCGCCGGCGCTGAAAACGGCGGTCGCCGCCTCCAGCACGCGCTGGCGGTTGCGCACGGAATCGGCGCGCGGGCGGCGGCTGGGCTTTTGCGAAACCTGTCCCATATTAACTGGCTGACGCTCCTTTCACGTCCGTGCCCTTGCAAAACGGAGGGTGCCTCCGTATATATGGAGGAGAGGCACAATCCATGAAAGATGCCTTCCGACTGGAGCTCGCCAGCCTAGCCGATCGCGGCGCCCCGGCCTTCCTGACCAGACAGCCCGACAAAACATCGTCCCGACAACCCTGTTCGGAGCCATCCATGTCACTCTCCATCAGCCTCACCATAAACGGCGAGCAACGAGACGTCGAACTCGACGATCCGCGCGTCACGCTGCTCGACCTGCTGCGCGAGCGGCTCGACCTCACCGGCACCAAGAAAGGCTGCGACCGCGGCCAATGCGGCGCTTGCACCGTGCTGGTCGATGGCCGCCGTGTCAATTCCTGCCTGGCGCTGGCCGCGAGTCAGGACGGCGCCGAAATCCTGACCATAGAGGGCCTTGCCCAGGGCGAGACGCTGCACCCGGTGCAGGCCGCCTTCATCGCCCATGACGGTTTCCAATGCGGTTTCTGCACGCCGGGGCAGATCATGAGCGCCGTCGGCCTCATCGGCGAGGGCCAGGCGGGCGACGACCCCGAGCGCATCCGCGAGGCGATGAGCGGCAATCTGTGCCGCTGCGCCGCCTATGGCGGCATCGTCGAGGCGGTGCTCGAGGCGCAACGCACGATCGCCGCCGGCAATGGCGCAGACACCCGGAGGGACGCGGCATGAACCGTTTCGATTACGTCAGGCCGACGAGCCTTGCGGAGGCCGTTGCCGCCGCGGCGATGCCGGGCGCGGCCTATCTCGCCGGCGGCACCAACCTGCTCGACCTGATGAAGGGTGGCGTCGCACGCCCCGAGCGTCTCGTCGACATCACCCGCCTGCCGGAGCTCAACCGCGTCGAGCGGCTGGACGACGGCTCCTTGCGTGTCGGCGCGCTGGTGCGCAACGCCGACCTCGCGCATGATCAGGCCTTCGCCGCCACCTATCCCGCCGTAGCGGAGGCGTTGCTGTCGGGCGCCTCGGCGCAGTTGCGCAACGCGGCCACGGTCGGCGGCAACATCATGCAGCGCACGCGTTGCAGCTATTTCTACGACACCGCCAGCGCCTGCAACAGGCGCGAGCTCGGCTCCGGCTGCGACGCGCTCGCCGGCGAGAACCGGCACCACGCCGTGCTCGGCTGGAGCCCGGCCTGCATCGCCACCCATCCCTCGGACTTCTGCGTGCCGCTGGTGGCTCTGGACGCCGTCGTCGAGATCGAGGGCAGCAAGGGCCGCCGTCATGTGACGCTGGAGGAATTCCACCGGCTGCCCGGCGAGGCCCCGCAGCGCGAGACGGTGCTGGAGCCTGGCGAACTGGTCGTTGCGGTGCGGCTGCCCGCGGAGGCTTCGGCCTTCGCCAGCCATGCCCGCTATCTCAAGCTGCGCGAGCGCACCTCCTATGCCTTCGCCGTGGTCTCGGCCGCCGCCGCGCTGGTCGTCGAGGGCGGGCGGATCCGCCAGGCGCGGCTGGCGCTGGGCGGCGTCGCCGCCAAGCCGTGGCGGGCACGCGCCGCCGAGGCGGCGCTGCTGGGCGCCGAGCCCGGCGAAGCCGCCTATGCCGG
>JGI26531J51214_10003338_pt1 | contig 10247 bp, 10 predicted proteins | sample ThiBiot_500_biof_2_FD_51214 | JGI IMG/M metagenome (IMG submission 51214)
AAAAAAAAACCCGCATTTTCTCTTATTAGGTCACGGAAAATTGTTTAATTTCGTTTCAATGCTTCAATCAGCTTGTGATACACGTGTTGAACACGCGATGAATTCATTTAAATCTCAACGAAAATTCGATAATATCTTCCGTCGAATTCAACAATCATCCATTCTAACACAAAGGACTCTTGCAACAACGGGAAACAATCTGATGACAACGGATCTTGCGTCAGCCGATAAAATCGATCCACGTGAACTCGATGATTTCCTTGCTGAAATCACATTGATCAATGCTAGTTGTGAATTATATTTGCGTTTCGTACGTCGACGTTTGAATGCCGATTGTGAAGCTGCTTTTCCGTTGGTTAACGAAACTAAAGCAGACGAATGTGTTAAACAATTAAAGGAAATCGAACGATTTCTTAATCATTCAGGTTTATGTCGAATTCTACATGAATTTATCAATCAATATATCACAATCGAAGATTATTTCATGCGTGAAAGTATCTACAAAGCGATTCTTCTCGATTCGCCGGAAATGGTCGACGATGTTTTCTTTATTCTTCGAAAATGTCTTAAGTACGAAATTCTTCGATTGTCAAAATCAAAATAAATTTCATTGAATATTTGCTTTTCTTTAGACGTTCGATTTCGAGTTCGAATATTGAAGGTATTTGTGCGATGTTAAATCATGCTGTTAGCATTCTCGATTCTGTCTATCGTGAACAATTATACGCTCGATTAAAGTCAGGTTTTCCATCGGGTTTTGATCTTTCACAAGCCTACACGGTCATTCAATCGAGTATTCAATCAGGCCGATTGCAGAGTAATGATATTGAGAAATTGAAACAAACATTTTTATCAACATTTAATAACGTTGAAATCACGCATGGTAATTTGCATACGTTGAAAAGTTTATTAGAGGACGAATTGAAAAAACTGTCGGTTGTAAACGAACATCATCGAACGAAATTAGATGTAAATCGATGTTTTGTTTCATTTCGAGAGAGAAATTATGTTTTTGGTTGATTTAGAATTGTTTGAGTGAATTGAATTCGGTTGCGAATCATTTTAAAGATTTAGTTGAATATGCATGTCAACAATTGTGTTCAAGTGCAATCAAACCTCGTATCAAAGCATTCATGGATATTTATACAACAATTAATCATAAATTATCTGAAGTAAAGCGTGTTTTTCTTTCTGTCGAAATAAATAAATTGCTCGTAGGATGAATTTTCTCAATTCGAAGCAAATGATCCATTTGTCCAGAATTTTGTCGTTCAAGTCGATTCATTATTTATTCAATTTAAAGTAATTTTTAAAAAAAGTTTAAAAAAGCTTTGTCGATGCATGAAAAATCATTCGTTTAGAGTATTCTTAGTTCAGGCAATTATGATCGGTTAATCAGTGTTTCAACAAATGAAATTGTTACAATTTGGGAAAAAGTTTTATTAAAATGCGGATTTAATCGAGTACGAATCATTGTTTTTCGTTTATTTTTTAAAATTCTGTTTTTATTGATTTCAGTTGGGCGGATTACAATTCGATAAAGAAGTTCGTGTCCTAATGACATATCTAACAAATGCAACNAGTCTTCCTATTCGTGATAAATTTCAACGTTTAACACAAATTGCAACGTTACTTAGTTTAGAAAAAGTAAAATCGATTCNTACATCAATCAAAATAAGACGAATTCGAATAANTTNTTTTCATTTAGTTAAAAGAAATACATGATTATTGGGATCCAACATCAGGCAAAATCACTTGGCGTCTAACACCATCAGAAGTTCGACAAATATTAAACTTACGGTAGGATCGTTTTTTTTATCGAAAGAAATGTTTTTCAAATAGATTTTGTTCGTTTTCAGGGTCGATTTTCGTAATGACGAAGTCCGAGCGTTGAAACTGTGATCCACAAAGTCTTTTTTTTAGTTCGATAATTATTATGAAATAAATTTTCAAAAACTTTCATTTGTTGTTTTTTATTTCAGAAAGAACAAACAGATTTTGTTGCTTTTCGTACTGACTTACTTTTCGGATTTTTTTTTATACTTCAAACTTTGCACCAGAGATATTTATTACAATCTTTTTTTGCTTATCGATATGCACTTTGCGTTCGATAGAGATAGGAACGATTTTTTTTTAAGTAGAGTTTATTTATTTGTTCGAAAAAGTTATTTTCAACAAAAAAAGTTTTTCGTTATTGTTGAAAGTTTTCTAGTTGAATTAAGCGACACGTTTGTACCAACGACGAGCTTTAACATCGTTACATTCCATTTCCTATCGTGCGTTGAGAAGAATACAGATCAATAGAAATTTTAGTTCGAATTCAAACTTACGATCATTAATTGACCTTGAGCATCAACATATCGTACAACAACTGATTTTTTACCACTTTTATCAACTGATGTATGAACCCATTTGTCACCTTCGAAGCTGATTGTTGACTTAATTAGAAAAAGAAACGAGATNATTTCGAGTATAAGAAAATCTACTTACAGTGACTTGTCGACCATCGGGTGTTGTTTCTTGAAATTCAACACCAGGTGTAAAATCTTGAGTGACCGTTTTGAGTGTACTTTCAGAACGAATTGTCCATACACCATTGTTTTCACTGACAATTACACGTGGTTTTAAACCTTTGGCTGCTAAACGTGTGGCCAAACCGACACCGATTTCTTTCATATAGTTATCGAAGTTTTCACCATCGACCTATTGAATACGATCAAATGAGAATGTTGATTCAAAGAATTCAAGAATACGTACGTAATCCCAGCTGCCTTTAACTGCTTCAGGTCCCGACATGTTCTCTTAGTTGAAATTTACGAACAGATACAAACAAAAATATAATTTCGCTAACTGCGATCTAACAAACATCTTACCTCGGCTTTTTATATCATTTTACAAGGTGAATCACTCGTAGGAGGCTGAAGGTTATGCAAATACAGAATTCGTTAGAGAAAAAACTTTGATGATAAGATTAAAAACCTAGAAAATAACAGATATTCAGTTTTTCAATGACGTTTATGACTTATCAAATGCAAAGTATGCAAATAGAAACATTTTCAATAGATTTACAGAATACTTCAGATTATTTATTTTGATGCCACCGTATATTGATCAATCTTCCGAAGATTTTCAATATCGACTTCATGTCGAAAATTTGCCAGTGGACGTCACTCAAAAGCTTATTCACGATCAATTCAGTCGATACGGAACTATCGGTAGATTATATTTAAAACGTCGTGTTNCGAGAGAATCANCTATTTTATTACCAAATCCACATGTAATTATATTCTATGTTGATCATCACAGTATCGATGCAGTCATGGCTAGTCGACCGTTGTTTATGAAGGATCGCGAACTTCGTATTCGTCGTTGTTTGCCGATGATACGACGATATCCATACGAATCGAATTTAACAACAAATACGATGCTTGTACGTGCTTCTGGTGATTGTGAAGATCAAGAACAAATCTTGCCGAATGATGAAATTATTCTCGATTATTTGAAAGCAACTGGAGGAACTGTTGTACGTTGGGAAAGATTCGACGAACGAACTCTATTTGTTGAATTCAATGATTACGATCCGGTTGATATTTGTTGTTTATCACGACCGCATTTTATCAACGATCAAATGATTGAAATCGAAAAATGCGGCGATGAACAACAAGCTCGACGTCGAGCTCAATACCAGCAAAAGTAAATTTTCAAATTCTGTAGTGTTCATTGTTTGTATCTTTTGTTGAAAATTCAATGCAGAAATCGTTCGAGTTCTCTTCGAGTTTCTTCGACAAAAACATCCAATGACACAATTTCACTAACATTAACATTAAATACCAGTGAACAAACAATACCACTTGCGTCGACTGATGAAAATATGACTCAACATATCGAATATGAACATAAACAAATGATATTAGAACTTAAAAATCAATTAGAAAAAACAATGAAAAAACGTATACGTTTACAACGTTTAACAACTGATTGTCAAAACGAACAAAAACGTTTGACTGCCGATTTTCGACGTTGGCAGAAATTATATGGCGAGAGTATCCAAGAGAAACCACGTGTTCAAGAGGATGGCGAAAGAAAACTAGCAGAATTAAAACAAGAATATTCGAGAATTCAACAACTCTATGATCAACTCTGAATATCAAAATTTTCCGTTTTATATAGCCAAGAATTCGGTCTTTTTTTTTTATTTAACAATGTCAGATGAGATATTCTAACAAATGTTCGTTTACAATTTCGAAAATAAACTTCGTCTGTATATCGATGTTAATACTAAAGATGAAAGATTTTATTTAGTTTATTAAATCTAAATATTCGATTGTCCTAACTTATGTACGCGATTTATACTAACAATATTAAAAAAAATAATACAATTGTTGAATTATTCGACACGTTTATACCAACGTCGACCTTTGACTGATCCACATTCCATATCCTGAAAACAAAAATGGAATTTTCTTTATTGACAAAAGGAAATATACAAAAGAGTAAATTTACAATCATCTGTTGATCTTTGTCATCAACATAACGTGTGACAAGAGTTGTCTTTCCATTTTTATCGATGGTTGTAGCAATCCATTTATTTCCTTCGAAAGTAATTGTTGTCTAAGATCGAAACAAACAGATCAAAATCGATTTCTTTCAGTTATTCAATCTTACTGTAGCTTCACGTCCATCTAAAGTTGTTTCTTCAAACGGAATACCCGGTGTAAAATCGATCGAAACCGTTCTCAATGTTCCTTCTAATTTAATATTCCATTTATCGCCATTGCTACTGATAATTAATCGAGGTTTAACAGCTTTCGCTGCCATACGCATCGGCCAACTAACACCAATTTCTTTCATTACTTCATCAAAATTCTCATCATTTACCTGTTTATTTGAAAACAAAACAATAAATTCCATCAAACAATGACAAAAAATTTGTATACATACATGATCCCAAGTACCTTTGAGTGCTTCAACACCACTGTTCGACATGTTTTAATCTAGAAATTCCAAACAAATAAGGAAAATAAAAGAATCGAAGAATATAGTCAGTTTGTTTTTTAATTGACTAAAAACAAATGCAACCATGCTTAAAGTACTCACCTTAGCCGTTCAAGTGTATGAAGGTAGATGTTATTATTATAAATAACAAGAAAGAAGAAGAAAAAGAAAAAAAAATAAGTAGGAGTAGATCGCTGTTTTTTCTTGACAATTGATGCATGTAATGTCACATTATTTTTTAATCTGCTTACAAAACAAATTGAGTTCAAGAGAATAGGTCTGTTAGCTTCTATTTTGTTTACATAAAAACGAGCAAAGTTTAGAACTGACATCTGCTTTCTGAAAACATTGCAGCAGAAAATAAACTTGATTGAAGAATTAAATATCTTTTATGAACGTAATCTACTAATAAAATAAATGAAAAAAAAGCTAGTCATCATTTTATTGAGTTTTTTTTATACGCCGTTGTGCTAATAATTATCTATTCCCTTGAAATATAATCGCAATTAATGCAAAATGATATTAATTATTTCTTGTTAAAGAACAATGTACTGCTATAGTTATATTCGCAGTTTATTTTAATGTATAATTAACATTCTCTTGAATTAGTTTTTATTTTTCATCGACAATAATATTCAAATTCAGAATATTGACATTTGACGTCTGATAAAAATATAAATTGCGTCTATAAAACTAAAAACAATCTATGATCTATCACAAGCATTCGAGTCATATAAATACAAAAGGTTTCATAGAATAAAAAAAAATATAATTATATATTTCAAATTCTTCGAAGTCGGTACATGTCTACTTTTGTATAAGAAGAAGAATTATTTGGAAATATGTTAATGTAATCATCAAAGAACAAGTTATAATTTCCTGTTTGAACAAGAAAAAAACATCATTTCAATGTCTATTTTTGGTTACTGTCATATAACATTTTTATTGGTGAAAACATTTGACAACGAAATAATTATTGACATTTTATTCATGTGTTTCATTCTATTTACGTTTCTGCATATGGTTCACAATTGTGAACTTTTATTATTGTACTTTTGGGCCAAAAGTCTACACTCAAGAGAACAGAACATTCTCGAATAGTATTGTCAGCTATCTTTTAATTAACCAATACAAATCAATCAATTTACTTCAGTAATTATATTTAATCGATGCCATGATGACGTTTTTTTTATATAGTTACAACATAATTCGTATGTCACACCTCTTAAAGTATGCGTAGTGGGATGAATCTGCTTGTCATCATGTTGAATCTTATCTCTTATTCAAAATACCCACGATTTTCATGTGTTTTATCTGTTCTTTATTTAAGTTGTTAATTCTGTTGACAATCATTTCATATTCAATTGTATTGCGTCGAAGTTTTTCCTCGTTTTCTTCTTCTATTAATTTAAACAAACAAAATTGATGATAACGATATTACCTATTTAATAATATATTTTTGCGCTCGTTTTCATTTTAAAGAATTATACACATTTCAATGATAAACATTGAATTTAATTAGACATACAAAACGTTTTCTTGTTTTTTTAAAGATTAATACGTCAGTATTATTTTCAATGAATAATCTTCCACCAGAAATAATTTATTCTATTTTCAAATATCTTCATAAAGAACACATAGCGTATGCGTTTCTCGAATTAAACAATTACTTTTCTTGTCTAACAAAATATTTTCTCGGACAAGAATTTGATTTTACTCGAATCAATGATCCAACTATAGTTCAATATTGTCTATCGATAATGTTACCATCAATTGGTTCGAATCTTCGGTATTTATCCATTGGTTATCCGTATCATCTACGAACCTATCTCAAATCTATACAAATCTATTGTACAAATTTAGATACACTTCATATTTATTGTTGTTCGAATAGTGAAGACATACGTTTATATATTATTCATTTACTTGATTATCAAATTGAATCATTGCATTTCTTAGTCGATAATCAAATTGTTGGCGAACAGATTAGTTATCGTTTATTAAATAAATTTTTCAATGAACATTTTTCTCGAAAATATCTTAGTTCAACACTGTTTTTACATTTATTATCTTTCGATGATCTTCTTCTCTTAGAACGTTATTGTAACAGTAGTTATCTATCTGATGGTTTATATATGATCGAATGTGTATCAAATGGCGAATTATTAACTGATACTAAAGACGATCTATGCATAATGTCGAAAAATCTTCATGGTGAACATATTTTTTCCATAAGACAAACTAATGCAAAGGATAATCTACTTGAATATGAATTAATCAATGAGCAAACTCAAAAATGTTTATCGGTATTAATATGTAACGAAGATGAAGAATATTGGATGTCATCTTCAGTGTTTTCAACGCGTCGAAAACAATCGAATCGTTCGTGTTCAAGATTTATATTCGAAAAAATTGATGATAATAATCATTATTATATTCGTCCTTGTTACGCATATGCTAAACGTTTACAAATTCAAGGCAAACGTGTTATAATCTCTCGATGTGATAATGAAAATATTTTAAACCATTGTTTTCGACTTCATCATATTGTATAAGAATAAAAAATAAATATTTTTTTGTCCTTGGACGCCTATATTTTTTAAATAATCATAAAACGAAGAAAAAAGCAAGATTAGTTTTATCAGACAGCGTCAATAGAAAAACGACCGCACCTTTTTTTTTACTCTACATATTTTCGAACTCTTCGAATCTCATTAATCACCAAATACACGGCTCGCCTTTTGTTGGTGAGAAAAAAACACGCATATATTACACGCAAAAGTAATTTATTTCTATCGATTAGTTGTGTTGTGATAGTTTTATATTTTGGCATAGGTTCTTCTTCAGTTTTTAATCTATAGAAATTTGATAAATATAGTCAAGAGAAGAACAAGACATTCATCCTATCTTTTTCGTTTGTGAGTGTAAAACGTAAATCCATTTCTCTGTTTTTTTTTTCATTTCTTTGTTATTAAGATAGAAAAAAAAGAAAGAAATCGATTTCGACAAATGTTGGCCAAACAAAACACAAAACTTACTCAAATCTATCGTCATATATCGAATTTTTTACTTCAAAACTCAATCCTACAACAAACAGCGAGTTCATCATCCTATCAAAGTATTCATCTTCATCTGCTCACTAATATTTCACAAGTTAATNTCATGCTTCGTAGTTTATCAATTTTTCTTTATCTCAGCAAGATAAACGATCAATTGAGATAAATTAAGAAAAGAAAATTTTGTTTTCGACAGCAACTGTTATTTTCACGACTTAAAATTGAAGAGATAAACACGCTTTATTTTAAGAACGAAGTAAATAATCTTTTTTTTTACAGATTACAGATATTGAGGACTTCAAAGTATTTTTGCGACTGCACTGTTCGAGTCATTCTGAGTACTTTAGAAGCAAGACGAGTTTGTTGTTGATTTTCATGTTTCTCTTCTTTTTCTGATTTTGCGTTCTGTTCTTCTTCGAGTGAGATGAAAGAAAAAAGTCGTCGGTTACGACAGTATTGACTAGATATGAAGATGGATAGAGAGAGGGAAAGAGTGAGAGAAAACAAAAATAAATATTTACTATGGTGACACAGAAACGAAATGAGTCCAAGTTCCTTCCTATCCTTGATTCATTATATAAGTCTCGTTTATATGGTCATCTTTTTTTTAATTTCGTTCTAAAATTCATATTTTCTTTTTCTATGGAATACAACTTATTTCTGTCTGCCATATGCCTTCACGATCACATTGCTCGATTTATTCTGTTCTTTTTATTTTGTTGTTTTTTTTTCTTTTTCTTCTAGAAAATTGCGAATCGTTCGATTCTATTAACGAAACAGGTCAATTTTATAAAATGACAACACGACGATTTCTTAGTGGTTACGATGTTTTGCTCGATCGACGTGCTAATAAAGTACTAAAATAATTCGTGTTTTTTTTTTATCTCTTATTTCTATTCGATTTTCTCCAGGGTACAGCATTTACAATCGAAGAACGACAAACATATCGTATTCATGGATTATTACCACCAACAATTGCAACGCCTGACCTTCAAATCGAAAGATTCATGGACAATCTACGAAATCTACCTGATGACCTCTCACGATACATAGCATTAGCTGCGTTACAAGATCGAAATGAAAAATTATTCTATCGTGTTGCAATGAAATATACACAGGAGATTATGCCACTCGTTTACACGCCAACTGTTGGCTTAGCTTGTCAAAAATACGGGTTAATTTTTTCTAAACCAAAGTAAATACTTTCATTTCTTCGTTATCAGCAATCGAGATTTTGTTTAAATAGAGGTTTATTTATTTCGATTCATGACAAAGGTCATGTCTATGATGTCTTAACAAATTGGCCAATTCAAGATGTTCGCGTATGTTTGAAAAATATGTTTTTATTTTTGTCAAAATGAAAATTACAAATCTAGGCAATTGTGGTTACAGATGGCGAACGAATCTTAGGTTTGGGTGATCTCGGTTGCTGTGGTATGGGCATACCTGTCGGAAAATTAAGTTTATACACTGCCTTAGCTGGTGTTGCGCCGGAATATTGTCTACCAATTACATTGGATGTTGGAACAAATAATAAAGTAATTTTCGAGATGATTTTCAATGTAATTTACCGTTTTCTCGAGTAGGAATTTCTCGAAGATAAATATTATCTCGGTTTACGTCAAAAACGAGTTACTGGAAAAGAATACGATGAATTTATTGATGAATTTATGCAAGCTGTTGTGAAAAAGTAATGAAATTCAATCGATATTTGTCTTATCAATTGATTTACTGTCGAATTTAGATACGGAAATCAATGTTTAATTCAATTCGAAGATTTTGCTGTAAGAATTATCAAATTGATCTTTTTGTAAAACACGAAGAAATTCTCTTCTAGAATCATAATGCATTTCGTTTATTGGAAAAATATCGTGAAGATTATTGCACATTCAATGATGATATTCAAGGTACGGCTAGTGTTGCTGTTGCTGGTATTCTATCGTCACTTCGTATTACTGGTCGAAAATTATCGGATAATACATTTTTGTTTTACGGAGCTGGAGAAGTGCGTAGAAATCGAGATGAAGAAATGTTTATTTTAATTTTAATGTTGTTTTTTTTCTCTAGGCATCGATTGGTATGTCGAATTTACTTGTATTGGCAATGGAACGTGAAGGTTTATCAGCTGAAGAAGCTATTAAAAAGATCTATCTTGTTGATTCCAAAGGACTTATTGTTAAAGTAAAATTTTTTTTT
>JGI26531J51214_10003354_pt1 | contig 10232 bp, 5 predicted proteins | sample ThiBiot_500_biof_2_FD_51214 | JGI IMG/M metagenome (IMG submission 51214)
GAAGGAAAGTCCGCAGGATGGCCGGCAGGGATGCCGGCCAGTTTTTCGCCAGCACAGGATGTGCTGTCGAAAAACCCCGTAACCCGCCCGCGCACCCGCAGGGCAGGATGCCCGTAGGGCGCGCCATCGGGGTGCCGTTTCTCTTTGGTTCCTTTCTCTTTGGGCACGCAAAGAGAAAGGAACTCGGGCGCCCAAAGGGCGCACGAAATCGCTTTAAACCGCTGGTGAAGGCGCATTCGAAACCGCGTTGCACCACAAGCAACGCCAATCAAAACTCCACATGCGCCCTCACGCCGGCGAACTCCGCCGGCCCCCGATCCCTGTTGTATCCCGGATGGCGAACCCACTGGAAATCAGGGCTGAGCGTGAGGTGTGCGACCGGCGCCCAGCTGTAGTACAGCTCGGCGATTTCCTCGTGCGCGTAATTCAACGCGCCATCGCCCAGCACGAAACCCGTGCCGCCCAGTTCCAGGTATTCGCGGTGCGGCCTCGATAGTGCATCGAGGGCGAAGCCGACGCCGAGGTGATCGGCCGAGCGCCCCCAATGCGCGCCCGAAAGCTGGAAGCCGCCGCTGACGGTGCGGTCCACTTCGGTGAACACGAAGGATTCGTTGCGGCCGTCGTTCCAGCCCATGCGGGCGAACAGGCCGGTGTCGCCGTTGTCGGCCAGCGGCAGTTCGCCGTTGATCGCCCAGCCGTACTTGCGGCGGCCGGGCCGGTCGTCGGCGTGCACGTCGGGCGCCTGGCCGGTGGCCAGGGCTTGCGCGATGGCATCGCGGTAGCTGCCCATGCGGGCGCGATTGCGAAAGGCGAGCAGGCGCAGCACCCAGCCGTCGGGATGCGGGTGCAGGCTGAGCTGCCACTGTTCGCCACGCGCGTGGCGCAGCGAGCTTTCGAGTCGTTGCCCGTTCGCTTCGTAGGGCATGCGGTAGACGCCGTAGCGCAGCGTCCAGGCAGGATTGACCCAGGCCAGCATCAGGCCTTCGGTATAGCCGCGGGNGTCGGCGGCGAAGTCCCAGCTGGTGGTGTTGAACAGGTCCCAGTTCATGAACTGGGTGCGTGTGCCGTTGGCGTAGCGGTTGCGGTCGAAGTCGTCGTTCACCGCCATCTTGCCGAGCTTCACGTCGAGGCGTTGCGTGGCCTGCGTGCCGGGCAGGNGATCCTGGCTGCGCTCCACCGTTTCGCGGCCGTCGCCCAGCGGCAGCGACCATTGCAGGTAGCGCCGCGCCACGTAGGCGCCGCGGCCCAGGCCGGCCACGCCGGCGCGGATCACGTCGCCGTTGGTGAGTCCGCCGAGGCCGGTGGCGCCGCTCACGCCTTCGCCGCGGAACATCTCCACGTCGACATAGAAGGCGAGATGCGCAGGCAGCGCCACGCCGAAGTAGGCACCGAAGGTGTGCGAGCGCGCGGTGTCGCCTTGCTTGCGCAGGCTAAGCGGCCCGGCGTAGGGCGAATGGACTGTGCCCTGGTGCTGGGCGACGAAGGTGTATTGCGCGCCGAGCCATTGCGGGATGAAGAGCGGGGCGTCGTCGGCATGGGCGGCGCTCGCCAGCGCGAGCGCGCCGGCGAGCAAGGGGAAAATGGAAGCAAAGCGCATGCGTGGAAGTGCTCGGGNTTTCGGATCGCGTCGCAGAGGAATCATGGCGATTGTGTCGAGGCTGTCTTTTCATGCTGCCACCAGCCGCCGCCCAGCGCCTGGAACAAGGCGGCGGTGTCGCTGTAGCGGTTGACCCTTGCCTGCACCAGCGCGATCTCGGCCTGCTGCCACGCCTGCTCGGCCTGCAGCACGGCAAGATGGCTCACGTCGCCGAGCGCGAACTGCTGGCGGTTGATGGCGAGGCTGCGCGCGGCGGCCTGTTCGGCGGTTTGCGCGGCCTGCAGGCCGTTGGCGTCGGCCTTGAGCGCGTACAGCGTGTCGGCCACGTTCTGCAGCGCGGCGATCACGGTGCCGCGGNATTGCGCCCTCGCGCCGTCGAGGGCGGCTTCGGCGGCGCGCTGCTGGTGCTTGAGGCTGCCCGCGTCGAACAGCGGCTGCGCCACGTCGGCGCCCAGGTTCCAGAACACGGTGCCGTGGCTGAAGAGGTTGCCGATGTCGGTGGGCGAGCTGCCCGCGCTGGCGTTGAGCGTGAACTTCGGCAGGCGGTTGGCTGCGGCCACGCCCACCTGGGCGCTGGCTGCGTGCAACTGCGCTTCGGCGGCGCGCACGTCCGGCCGCTGCGCCACCAGTTGCGAGGGCAGGCTGAGCGGCAGCGTGTCGGGAAGGTGCAGGTCGGCGAGGTCGAAGGCTGGCAGCCGTGCGTCCGCCGGGGCGAGGCCGAGCAGGGCGGCGAGCGCGTCGTTCTGCTGGTCGAGCTGTTTCTGCAGCGGCGGCAGCGTGGCCTGCGCCTGCGCCAGCGTGGCCTGTTGCGCGGCGACGTCCGCCTGCGCGAGCTGGCCCAGCTTGAGCTGGCGCTGGAACGAATCCAGCGTCTCCTGCTGGTTGGCGATGATCTTCTGCGTGGCCTCGATCTGCGCGCGCAGCCCGGCCTGCTGGATCGCCGCGACCACCACGTTCGAGGTCAGGCTGAGCCTGGCCGCTTCCAGCTGATAGCGCTGCACGTTGGTCTGCGCGCGCAGTGCTTCGAGCTGGCGCCGGTTGCCGCCGAACAGGTCCGGCGCCCAGGACACGCTGAGCTGCGCGGTGTGCAGGGTGTAGTAGTCGTAGCCCGAGGCGGCCGGGCTGGCCAGCGTGCCGGCGATGCGCTGGCGCGTCACGTTGTAGTCGGCCGTCGCGGCCGGATACAGCGCGCCCTTGCCGGCGGCGAGTCCCTCCTGCGCCTGGCGCAGCGAAGCCTGCGCGGCGGCCAGCCCGGGATTGGCCTTGAGCGATTGCCGGATCAGTGCGTCGAGCTGCGGCGAGCGGAACAGCGTCCACCATTGCGCGGGCACGTCCATGCCGGCGACGAGGCGCTGCGCGCCGCTGCCCTCACCGATGGCGGCGGGCAGGGGCTGCGCGGTGTAGCGGTCGGTCTCCGGCGCGGCGGGGCGATGGAAATCGGGCCCGGCCATGCAGCCGGCGAGCAGGGTGGCGCCGGCCAGGATCGGCAGTGCGCGGAACGTGCGATGGATGGACGTCTTCATGCGAACACCTGATGGCGGCGCGCGCTCTGGCGGCGCGCCGCGTGCCTGTCAATGGACGATGCCCTGCGCTGGAACGGAGCTGGCGACGCGCGGCGGGNGGCGACGCTCGATCCAGCTTTCCAGCGCGTAATACAGCGCAGGCAGCAGATACAGCGTGAGCAGGGTGGCGATGGCGAGGCCGCCCACCACCACGGTGGCTAGGCCGCGCTGCACGTCGGTGCCGATGCCGGTGGCGAGCGCGGCGGGCAGCATGCCCATGCTGGCCACGGTGGCGGTCATCAGCACCGGGCGGAAGCGTTCGGCGGCGCCTTCCACCACCGCGTGCGCCAGCGCCATGCCCTGCGCGCGCAGGCGGTTGATGTTGGCCNCCATGATGATGCCGTTCTGCACCGCCACGCCGAACAGCGCGATGAAGCCCACGGCGGTGGCGATGTTCAGCGTCTCGCCGCGCAGGTGCAGCGCGATCAGGCCGCCCAGCGTCGCCAGCGGCACCACGCCCAGCACCAGCAGCGCCTGGCGCAGCTTGCCGAACTCGCCGAACAGCAGCACCGCCATGAGCGCCATCACCATGCCCAGCACCACCAGCAGCCGTGCCTGCGCACGTTCGGCCTCCTGGAACGTGCCGGCCCATTCCAGGCGGTAGGCCTGCGGGTCATAGTGCACCTTTTGCGCGATCAGCGCCTGCGCCTGCGCCACCAGTTTCGACAGCGCGAGCCGGTTGTTGTCCACCGTGATCGACAGCTGGCGCTTGCCGCTTTCGTGGGCGATCGTGCCTTCGCCGGTCTGGTAGGCGATGTGCGCCACCAGCGACAGCGGGATCTGCCCGCCGCTGGCGGTCGTCAGCGGCAGCCTGCCGATCGCCTCCACGTCGTTCGCCACCTCGTTCGCCACGCGCGCGGTGACGTTGTAGATGCGGTCGCCCACGTAGACCTGGGTGATCGGCGCGCCGCCGATGGCGGTCTGGATCAGCCCGCTGATGTCCGCCACGTTGATGCCGTAGCGCGCCGCGGCGGCGCGGTCGGCCTTGATCACCAGCTGCGGGATCGGCGGCTCCTGGAAGATCGCGGCATCGGTGCCCGGGNTGGTCTTCAGCGTGTCGACGATGGTGTCGCCCAGCTTGCGCATCTGCCTGAAATCGTCGCCGTAGACGTACAGCACCAGCGCGCTGTGCGCGCCGCTGACCATGTCGTTCTCGCCGTCGCTGATCGGTTGGCTGATGCCGACGCTCATGCCGGGCAGTTCGCGGTCCAGCTTCGCCTGGAAGCGCCGCACGAACGCGGCCTTGCTTTCGCCGCCGGGCCAGGTGTCGTAGGGCTTCAGGCCCACCGCCACCTCGACGTGCGACGGCGTCCACGGATCGGTGCCGCTGTCGTTGCGGCCGATCTGGGTGACCACGTAGGACACTTCGGGGAAGGACCGCACCACGCGGCGCAGGTCGCTGGCCATGCCGCTGGCCTGGTCCAGCGACAGCCCGCTGGGCAGCTGCACCTGCAGCCACAGCGAACCCTCGTCCAGCGTGGGCAGGAAGGCGCGGCCCAAGGTGGCGCCAAACACGATCACCGCCGCCAGTGCGAGGCCGGTGGCGAGATAGGCGAGGTGCACACGCTGCAGCAGTTTGCCGAGGCTGGACCTGAAGCCGGCGTGCAGCCGCTCCAGCGGCTTGTTGTGGAACGGCTTGCGCGGCTTGCGCAGCGCCAGCCACGCCAGCCCCGGGATCAGCGTGATCGTGCACAGCAGCGCCGCCAGCAGCGCGTAGCCCACGGTGAACGCCATCGGTCGGAACAGCTTGCCTTCCGCATGCTCGAACGCGAACAGCGGCAGGTAGGCGGTGACGATGATCAGCGTGGCGAAGAAGATCGGCTTGCCCACCTGCGCGGTGGCGGCCATCACGTCGGAGGCGGCCAGCTCCTCGCTGGGCTTGGCTTCGCGGCGCAGCAGGATCGCCTCGGTCACCACGATGGCGCCGTCCACGATCACGCCGAAGTCGATCGCGCCGATGGAGAACAGGTTCACGCTCATGCCGGTGAGGTGCATCAGGATGAACACGGTCACCAGCGACAGCGGGATCACGGTGGCCGTCACCAGCGCCGCGCGCGGGCTGCCCAGGAACAGGATCAGCACCAGGCAGACCAGGCCCACGCCTTCCATCACGGTGTGGAACACCTTGTCGGTGGTGGCGTGCACCAGGTCGTCGCGGTCGAGGTAGGGCACGATCTTCACGCCTTTCGGCGCGAGTCGGCGGTTCAGCGCGTCCACCTTGGCATGCAGGTCCACCAGCACCGCCGACGGGTTCTGGTACTTCAGCAGGTCGACGATGCCCTCGACGGCGTCCGGGTTGCCGTCCTTGCCGAGGATGCCCTCGCGCACCTGGTGGCCGTAGCGCAGCAGGCCGAGGTCGCGCACCAGCACGGGCGAGCCGTTGGACTGGCTCACCACGATGTCGCCCAGATCCTTCAGCGAATGCACCATGCCGATGCCGCGCACGATGTAGCTCTGCTCGCCGCGGGTGATGCGGCCGCCGCCGGCGTTCGCGGTGTTCGCGGTGATCGCCTGGGTCACCTGGCTCACGCTCACGCCGTGGCGCTGCAGGCTGGCCGGGTCCAGCACCAGCTGGAATTCCTTGGTGTAGCCGCCGAAGTTGTCCACGTTCGCCACGCCGGGCACGGACTGCAGCGCCGGGATCACCACCCAGGTGTTGATCTCGGAAAGCTGCATCAGGTTCTGCGTGTCCGACTCCAGCGTGTAGCGGTAGATCTCGCCGGCCGGCCCGGACACCGGGTCGAGGCCGGGCGTGATGCCGGGCGGCAGCTGCGCCTGGGCGATGCGCTCCATCACGCGCTGGCGCTCCCAGTAGTCCTCGCTGCCGTCCTTGAACACCAGGGTGATCAGCGACAGGCCGAACGTGCTGCTGGAGCGCATGTGCACCAGGCCCGGCGTGCCGGCCAGCACGCGTTCCAGCGGCGTGGTGATCTGCTGCTCGATCTCCTCGGCGGCGAGGCCGGGCACCTGGGTGGTGACCTGGGCGGTGACGGCGCTGAGTTCGGGGTAGGCCTCGATGGAAAGCCGGGTCCACGAGTACCAGCCGAAGATCGCCACCAGCACGGTGACCACGAAGAACAGCGTGCGCTTCTGGAAGCAGAACTCGATGATGCGGTTAATCATTGAGCAGCNCCCCGCCCGCCACCACCACGCGGTCGCCGGCCTCGAGGCCCTTGAGCACCCGGGCGCCCGCGCTTTCGTCGTAGCTCAGTTCCACCGCGCGGCGTTCGAACATCCACGGCGCCACCTCGACGAACACCGTGGTGCTGTCGTTGTTCATCAGCAGCGCGGATTCCGGCACGAACACCTGCGCCGGCTGCGCCACGGCGATGCCGGCGCGGGCGTACATGCCGGGCTTGAGCGCGTGGTCGGCGTTGTCGATGGCGATGCGCACCGGGTCGCGGCGGCTGGCCGGATCGAGCACGGCGCCCACCGACGCCACGGCGCCGCGGAACACCCGGCTGGGCCACGCCGGCACGCTGGCGGTGGCGGCCTGGCCCCGCGCGACCTGGCCCAGCGCGTCCTCCGGCACCTGGGCGGTGATCCAGAGCCTGTCGATGTTGGCGATCGTCATCATCGGCGTGGTGGCGTCGTTGACGTACATGCCCGGCGCCACCGACAGCGCGGTGATGGTGCCGGCGATGGGCGCGCGCNCCTGCATGGGCCGCGCTCCGCCCTTCGCGGCGGCGCTGCCGCCAAGCGCGGCGAGGCGGGTCTGCGCCCGCCGGGATTCCGCCTGGGCCTGCACGTAGCCGCTTTGCGCGGCTTCCAGATCCTTTGTCGCCGTGCCGCCGGCCTGCTGCACGCCGCGGGCGCGCTCCAGGGTCTTGCCCGCGAGGTTCAGCGCATCGCGCGCCTTGTCCGCGTCGGCGTAGGCCTGGGCGAGGTCGCCGGAATCGATCACCGCGAGCAACTGGCCGCGCTGCACCTGCTGGCCGAGGTCGACGTGCAGCTCGACCACGCGTCCGGCGAGCGCGGGCAGCACGTTCGCCATGTGCGCGGGATCGGCCTCGACGGTGGCGGGGAATTCCAGTTCGTGCGGGGTCTGCCGCCGCTCCACCGATGCGATCTTCAGCCGTTGGCGCAGCGGCGAGTCGGCGGGCACTTCGATGCGCTGGCCGTGGCGCACGAAGGCGGGCGGGGTTTCCTGCGCGGTCTCGCCGTGCGAGCAGCCGGCCAGCAGGCCGGCGAGGGCGAGCGTGCAGAAGGCGACGCGCGGCTTGAGGATGTTCGCGTACATGGCTTGGATCCGTTGTGGCCGGTCGGGCGAGGGCGGATGCAAGCCGGGCGATCAGCCGCGCATCACGCCGGACGTCGTGGTCCGGACGGGAAAATCGGTGGAAGTGCGCCCGCTCGGGACGCGGAGGGAGGTCGACTGTCGCCGGGCATCAGGAGCCTCCGTGATCCCGGGGTGGATCGTGCGGCATGCGTGTGGCGGACAGACGACAGGCACGGNCCTGCGACCGCCCCGCGGGCGCGGCGGCGTGGAGTGGGCGCGGGCGCGCCGGGGCGTGGAAGCGGTGGAGCTGCATGGGCTCGCCTGTGTCGTGCGCCTGCGGCGCAGCGGGCGGCCCGTATCCCTCAGTCGAGGAAGGCGCGGGCCGACCGCAGGCGGTCGCAGGCGTTCGTCGGGNTGTGCGACGCCGGCATCCGCAAGGGCTTGCGATTGCCGGCGCGGCTACCGGGATAACTGTCCATTTCTCGCGGGGAGTGGCCAAAGAAGCCGTCAGCCGGGCTGAAGGCGCGCGCACTGTAGTCGCGGTCCGGCGGGCTGTCAACGCGTTCTGGACGGCCAAACGAGTCGGTTGGCGCCGACCGCGCGGGCAGGTGCGGCAGCGGCGGGCTTCAGGGCATGAATCGTTGCCGACGCCGCGGGCGCGTCGGGGCACGGAAAGCCGAAGGCCGCCTCGCGGCGGCCTTCGACGATGCTGCGTGCGACGGCCAGCTCAGCCGCGCGAGGCGCGCTTGCGGTCGTTCTCGGTGAGATATTTCTTGCGCAGGCGGATCGACTTCGGGGTCACTTCGACCAGCTCGTCGTCGTCGATGAAGTCCAGCGCCTGTTCCAGCGACATGCGGATCGGCGGGGTGAGCTGGATGCCGTCGTCCTTGCCGGCGGCGCGCATGTTGGTGAGCTGCTTCGCGCGCAGGGCATTGACGGTGAGGTCGTTGTCCTTGGCGTGGATGCCGACCAGCTGGCCCTCGTACACCTCGTCGCCGTCGCCCACCAGCAGGCGGCCGCGCTCCTGCAGCATGTTCAGCGCGTAGGCCGGGGTGGGGCCGGTGCCGTTGGAGATCATCACGCCGTTCGGGCGCTGGGCGATCTGGCCTTCTTCCTTCGGGCCGTAGTGGTCGAACACGTGGAACAGCAGGCCCGAACCCTGGGTGAGGGTCTTGAACTGGTTCTGGAAGCCGATCAGGCCGCGCGCCGGGATCATGTATTCCAGGCGCACGCGGCCCTTGCCGTCGGATTCCATGTTCTTGAGCTGGCCCTTGCGGATGCCGAGGCGCTCCATCACCGCGCCCTGGTGGGTTTCCTCCACGTCCACCACCAACTGCTCGAACGGCTCCATCGACTGGCCGTCGATCTCCTTGATGATCACCTCGGGACGCGACACGGCCAGCTCGTAGCCCTCGCGGCGCATGTTCTCGATCAGCACCGACAGGTGCAGCTCGCCGCGGCCGGAGACCAGGAACTTGTCGGCGTCCGAGCCGTCCTCCACGCGCAGCGCCACGTTGTGCACCTTCTCGCGGTCCAGGCGGTCGCGGATCTGGCGGCTGGNGAGGAACTTGCCGCCGGACATGTCCTTGTTGCCCGCGAACGGCGAGTTGTTGACCTGGAAGGTCATCGAGATGGTGGGCTCGTCCACGGTCAGCGCCGGCAGCGCCTCGGGCACCTCGGGCGCGGTGACGGTGTCGGAAATGGTGAGCTCGGGAATGCCGGAGATCGCGATGATGTCGCCGGCCTCGGCGCTGTCCTGCTCGATGCGCTCCAGGCCCATGAAGCCCAGCACCTGGCCGACGCGGCCGCTGCGTTTCTTGCCCTCGCGGTCGATGATGGCGACCGGCATGCCCTTCTTCATGGTGCCGCGCTGGATGCGGCCGATGCCGATCACGCCCACGAAGCTGTTGTAGTCGAGCTGGCTGATGCGCATCTGGAACGCGCCTTCCGGGTCGACGTCGGGCTTCGGCGCGTGCTGCATGATCGCCTCGTACAGCGGCGTCATGTCGCCCTCGCGGGCCTCGTGGTCGAGGCTGGCGTAGCCGTTCAGCGCCGAGGCGTAGACGATGGGGAAGTCCATCTGCTCCGGCGTGGCGCCGAGGCGGTCGAACAGGTCCCATACCTGCTCGACGACCCAGTCCGGACGGGCGCCCGGACGGTCGATCTTGTTCACCACCACGATCGGCTTGAAGCCCATCGCGAAGGCTTTCTGCGTGACGAAGCGCGTCTGCGGCATCGGGCCGTCCATCGCGTCGACCAGCAGCAGCACCGAGTCCACCATCGACAGCACGCGCTCCACCTCGCCGCCGAAGTCGGCGTGGCCGGGGGNGTCGACGATGTTGATGCGGTTGCCGTTCCACTTGATGGCGGTGTTCTTGGCCAGGATGGTGATGCCGCGTTCCTTTTCCTGGTCGTTGCTGTCCATCACGCGCTCGGCCAGCACGGTGCGCTCGTTGAGCGTGCCGGACTGCTTCAGCAGCTGGTCGACGAGGGTGGTCTTGCCGTGGTCGACGTGGGCGACGATGGCGATATTGCGAAGGTTTTCTATGGACATGGGCAGGGCTCGGGCGGTGTGGGGGACCGTCACGCGGACTTTTGGAAAGGCGAATCGGCCGATTATACGCGCATGTACGGGCACTTGCGCGAGCCCCGGCCGGCAAAAGCCGCCGGCGGCCGGGCCGGCCGCCCGCTGGGCCGGCCGGAGATGTTGGGGCGCTGCCTGTCGTCCCTGCCGCGGGAAAGCCGTCCCGCGCTCAGACCAGCCCGGTCAGGGCATAGGTCGCGATCACCGCGAACACCGCCAGGGTCTTGATCACGGTGACCGCGAAGATGTCGCGGTAGGACTGGCGGTGGG